>JADMIO011678439.1_pt1 | contig 104341 bp, 65 predicted proteins | sample 8958161 | NCBI WGS metagenome assembly JADMIO01 (sample SAMN16585339, study PRJNA669376) | soil metagenome | isolation source: Crop rotation soil | place: USA: Cullars Rotation, Alabama | collected 2011 | reverse complement strand
TATGGTGAAAGTTGGAACCTCTTACGTGCCGATCAGATTAAAACGAAAGGCCCAGTCTTTCGACTGAGCCTTTCGTTTTATTTGACCATGTTGGTATGATTTAAATTAATACGACTCACTATAGGGTCAGTGCGGCCGCGACTTCAAGTCACGTGAATTCCAAGCTTCGGATCCCACTGTGCTGGAAAGGACAATTCCGGTATATCAATTAAAAACTTATGATCCGAGACTAAAATATCGCTAAAGGTTTTTCCTCCATCCAAAGACCTTGATAGATATATCTGTGAAGAATCGTTTGCGGGAGTATTTCGTGTATCACAATACACTATGTTAACTCCACCACTGTCGTCAACATTGATCATTGGAAAATATTGGTAATTCAATAAATTTTCCGTAGATTGATTTACATATGATTTAACCCAGTTGTTTCCACCGTTTGTAGATTTATACAAGACCAGATCATAGTCATCATTTCTTGCTCCATTAAGAACAATATACAGCCAACCATCTCTTGGGCCTCCTGAATTATCAACAGCCAGCGCAGGAATACCATTTAATATTGCATAGTTTATTGTAAATTTTGGAATCGTCTGCACAGGAATATCAGTAGGAGTTGTCCAGGTACTTCCACCATCTGTGGATTTTGAAAACCTAATTCCCCCACCAAGCCATGCAGCATACAAAACACCGGAAGATCCAACTGCAAGATAAGGTATGCTGCCCGAACCGATATTTTCTAGATCGCTCCAGGTTACTCCATGATTAGTAGTGTAAGAGGTATAGATATTTCCGCTAGATACATAAGCTACATAGCTTCTTCCAAAAAAAGAGCTTCCGGAATCTAGATCAGTAGCCGATACAACTTTATCTGCATGTAGTTCATTTCCCGGTAGTATAACCGGCGTTGACCAAAATGCTCCGTTGTTTGTCGAGTAAGTGACTTCAACTCTGAATCTTAAAAATGAACCTTCGTGAAAACCTTTTATGTATGGCAATATATAATTTCCGTGACCATCAATTATTATTGTCGGATCGCCGGTTGTGTTTAGTATATTGTTCAAAGAATCTTTTATTGCATCTGTCCCGCTCCAATTCAAACCTCCATTAGTTGTTTTATAAAACCCGGTGGATGTCCCTGTTGGATTTACAGTTGTTATTGCTGTTCCAACCATAATTTGTGAATTGTGTGGATGAGTAAAAATTGAAGTTTCAACCTGCATTATTGTTGAACTTGGATTTACTCTAAAATTTGATGTTACATCTGAATTTTGGACAGGGCTTAGAAACGAGGTTGATGAAAATGCACTATGTAAGGACATAGTGGTAAATATAAAAATGATCAATAGTGTTTTCATGAACTTTCCCTTTCGAAAACAATTTTTTAGTTTAGAAATATTTTAATTGTGGACTTAAAATTCGTTTAAACTAATTAAGTTTGTGCGATTTTTAAAATGACAATTACTTATTTGATTTCCTTTCCTATCACCTATGGAATTGTATCTGTTCTTTCTAATAAATTAATCGGTTATATGTTAAAACTAAAATCTGGTTTATTAGAAGAGACGGGTTACTAGATTAATATCTTTTATTATAGATAGGTAACCTTGAATAACGAAAGAATAGTTAGTAGATGGGAATTTGTTGTCTTCGCAGACCCTTATGTTTAAAATAGCAAGCCTCACAAAAGTTATTAAATTTAGTTATCGCAAACATGAATCCAATATCCACAATAGCCTACCTCATATACGCTGAAAAAATTATCCCAATCCATTCAACCCGGTCACAAATTTGGAATTTGGAATATCGAATTGCCCGAAGGGACAAGTGGGATTTGTTTTCTGAAAGTTTATAATGTTCTTGGGAATGAAGTAGCGACATTAGTTGATGAAAAGAAAAATCCGGGAAGTTACGAAGTTGAGTTTGATGCAAGTAATTTTCCGAGTAGGATATATTTTTATACTTTGAGTGTGGATGGGAGTGTGTTTGATAGTAAGAGAATGATATTACTGAAGCAGTGCAAGTATATATATGCAATAAACTAAAAAATACTGAATTGTATCAATGACACTTCAAGAATCTTTTTATATGCTTGAAATTCTTATGCACACAAATTACATTTAATTAAATTCAATCCTCAACCCTCATACTAAATTGACTTTTCTTTAATCTCTAAATGAAAGGACACAAGTATGAAAAAAATCTTATTTCTTTCAGCCTGCCTTTTATTCATAACCTCAGCCGGTAGTTCTCAATGGTATGTTCAGGATGTTCGCACTGATGCGGATCAGCTCAGCTCAATAGATTTTCTAAATGAGAATACAGGAATTACATGTGGGGCAGAGCGAATTCTTAGCACACTCAGCTTTAATGGAAGAGCATTATATACAACCAACGGTGGCGTTAACTGGTATCAGGCGATTGTTCCTGATTCCACATTCTCACTGAATTCTTGTGAATACATAAATGATGACTTAAGTTATATTGCGGGTTCATATCATGATTCTTCAAAAGGGCTGCCGTACTTTAATCCTTTGTTGCTTAAAAGTCTGGACGGAGGAAAAAACTGGTCAACGTTTGCTACATTCCCTTCTGAATATGATATTGTAACTCAGATGGATTTCATAAATGAGAATACAGGATACGTGACTGCAATAATCATATGGGACTTTTACCGATCAATCTCATGTATATTAAAAACAACTGATGCAGGACAATCCTGGACAAACCAGCTTACACTTGATTCATTAAGTGATCTGTATTCAATCCAATGTATTAGTGAAGACGTTATCTTTGCTGCAGGAGTTGACGGACAGGATGAGATCAATCGTGAGAGTATAGTACTGAAATCAACTGACGGCGGATTGAACTGGGAAAGAAAAGTTTTTGACAATTTATCAATAATAGATGATTTATTTTTTACTGATGATGTCAATGGTGCATTCGTTGGAAGAGAAGATTATGGTTACATATACAGGACAACAGATGAAGGGCGGAATTGGCTCAAAGCTGATTCAATCCCTAACATGCAATCGATAATCAAGATTGATTTTTTCCCGGGTTCCGGAACCGGCCTCGTGTATGGTGTTCAGTCTTCAGGCGTCCATAACATTGTGTTTAAAACGACAGATTATGGAATTTCCTGGACCCAGCAATTAATGCCGGTATCTCCTTTGCAGTCTTTAATTGCCGGAGTGATGATAAGTGAAACAAATTTCTATTTAACAACAACTGCACTTGAATATAACGCCGCGATAGTACACACAACAAATGGAGGCTCGACTTCTATTAGCAATTCAAGTATTAGTATTCCAGAAGAGTTTACTCTTGAACAGAATTATCCTAACCCATTCAATCCTGTTACCAGCATAGCATATTCGATATCAAATCAGCAGTTGATAACACTAAAAGTATTTGATGTTCTGGGAAATTATTTAACAACATTAGTAAATGAAAAACAAAATTCGGGATTATATACTGTAAACTGGAATGCATCAAGTTATTCGAGCGGTATATATTTCTATTCTCTTGAAGGTGGTAAATTTTCTGAAACAAAAAAAATGTTGTTGATAAAATAACTTAATAGTTATTTATCTACATTAAAAAAACTTCAAAAAAAAATCTGCTAAGTTAGTTTATTGCCATTCTTTCAACTAAATTTATACAAAGAAATGGTTGTATTTAAAAAATATTAACTTTATATTTACAAAAATTACAACAGGGTTTCAACAGTATTTTTTTAGTTAGTAATTAATAAAGGAAAACAAATTTGAATTGAATCTAAAAACCACTTCGTAAGACTCTTCATTAGTTTTTAGTTTACTCCTTAATACTCCTGATCAAATTTGTGTTAAAGAAGATGAGATATCATATAGCTTCATTATGATCTTTCTGAATCTGTACAATAGGTTTTTACAGAGTATATAATTTAATGGCGGAATTTATATACTGTTGACCTCCATCTGAGATGAATGGCGGTTAATGCATTTAAATTTTGTAAATTAAATTCATCTTTATAAAAACTTAATCAGGAAGAACAAATGCACTTGCAGAACCCCCGGGCATCCGTATTACCAATCTTTGTGCTTATTCCAAATTCCGGTTTCAATTTAAAGGATAACTTTCCAATAAGTTTATCACTCTACTTCGCATTCCAGTCAAATAAAATTTTACTAATACAACTTCATATTATTAACTTAAATCACCCAAAATTATGAAAAAATTATTTTCATTTTTTGTAATCTTAATTGCTTTAACATCCTCAGTATTATTTATTAATGCCGGAGATGTGCATTCTCAATCAGATCTGCGCGAACCGGTTCAAAAGGTTGCCCATGATCTGAAATTGTTTTCAATGACACCCAACGGAACTGACGGTCCAAACATTATCAGAAATGTTCCCTCCGGTCTTTATCCCACCATACAGTCTGCAATCAACGCAGCTAACAACGGCGATATTATTATGGTGGCTTCCGGTACTTATGTTGAAAACATAACATTGAATAAGCCGCTTTCCATAAGAGGTGCAAACTATGGTATCAATCCCAACACAGGTTCACGCGTGACAGAATCTATTATACGACCTGCAACCTCCGATCCGGATCCATACAGCGCCGGGGCAGTTACTTTTTTTTATATCGGAGCAAACGGCAGCAGCGCAACTATAGATGGTTTTACTCTTGATGGAGATAATCCTTCTCTGACAAGTGCGGTAAACATAAATGGTGCGAACATTGATGCTGCAGAAGCGTTCGGAGCATACGACGGATTGGCAAATTCAACAATTAGCAATAACATTATTAAAAATGTAAACTATGCAGGGATTGATTTTTATAATTTCACTAGCGGTGGTGCCGCGACATTTGATAACGTGATCGCAAATAATAAATTTGACAATATGAATGTTAGTGCCGATTTCGGGATCGGAGTTTTAATTTACAACAACTGCTATGCTGCCATTACAGATAATGTAATGACAAGAACAAGGATCGGTGTTCAGACCGGAAACTTTACCCAGGCTGATCTTGGCACAAGTCACTCAATAAGCAATAATGATCTTGAAACATATCGCCTCGGCGTTTTTCATAATCTACATTATCTCAGTGCTACAGCTTTTAACATAACAAACAATGAAATAACTACTGTGCCTGGAGCTCTGAGACATATTGGTATTGAGATCGCATCGATTCAGAGTTCGGTCGGTGTTAATATAATTGATAACAATATCACAGACGCAAGATGGGGATATCAATTATGGAATTGTCCAACAACAAATACTGTAACAATTACAGGAGGTTTGCTTACCGATTGTCAGATCGGTGTTTTTCCAAATAACTATGATGGTTACAACAGTAACGCGGACCCAAGCGTTTATGCCATGACAGGTGTAACAATTACGGGCTCTGATACTGCAATATGGATTCGAGATAATTCTCTCAACTCAAACTTATCCAGTGTTATACTTAATGTTAATAACACAACAAACATAGTTAACGGAACAGGGATCGGTTTATTGTTAGAAGGTGGTGACGCGGCAGTAATTTTCAACGGTGCAGCTCCGGTAGATTTCAGCGCCACACTTACAAAATACATTCGGCTAACAACTAACGGATCAAATGTGCCTTCCGGAAATATTAATGCACAGAACGTACAGTTCGGCGGAACAAACGGATCCGGAATGACCAATCCTCAGCTGTTCGCAGTGGAAGATAAAATTGATCACAGGATTGATTGGACTAATCTTGGATTTGTGTCAGTAAAGGCAAACAATAATTATGTTACTCTAAATAGTTTTTATACTCCTAATACGACATCACCTCTGATCGCGAGAGGTATTGATGCTGCATCTACAGGATATACAGTTAATCTTGACGCGGCTACATTTAATGAAAATGTTGATGTGAACAAAGCCGTGACCTTATCGGGAAGCGGTCCAACTTCAACAATTCTTACACCTTCAGTTGCATGTACCGGCAACGGTATCAGCGTGACTTCTCCCAGCGCAGGTGTCAGGAATCTGAGAGTAACTAACTTTACTTACGGAATAGTTACATCCTCATCGGGCACCAACCTGTACAATGTTGAAAGTGTTGGTAACTGTTCATATGCACTCAACACAACAAGCGGTACCACCGGACTGAATGTTATAAAATGTAAATTCAACAACAACATCATCGGCGGCTGGAGAACGGGTACCGCAGATGTGATCTCAAATATTCTATTCGATAGCTGTGAAGTTAAATCAAATGGTGTCGGTGTGAATAACGGTTTCGGAATTTTTGTTGCAGCAACAACACACGGAACAAATACTGCAGATAACATCACGATCAGAAATTCTGATTTCAGTAACAATCTTAAAAAGGGAATGTATTTTGAAAAGCTGAGAAATGCTATGATCGACAACGTTATCATTAACAACAGCGGTATCGATGCAACCTATGGTTTCAACAACGGGATTGACTTAAATCTGAAATATGATTCGTACACAGACATTACAATTCAAAATTGTTCAATTACAAATTGCGGTGTGATGGGTACTGCAACCAACGTAGATAATCCTTCAGCTGTTACAATTAAAGCAAGAGATGACAGTCCTTCTTATAATACAGATCCCGCAACTCTTACAAATGTTAATTTCAAAAATAATTTTGTATCAGGTCCGGTAAACGGATTGCGATTCGGAGAGTTTGATAAAGTTAATAATTCACCTACAGCAAATACTGTCATTGAAAATCATTTTGGAAATGGATATTCAAATAAAGCTGTGCTTAATAAAACAGCTAATAATATTAGCATAAGCTGTAACTGGTACGGTACAACAACACCGTCAGCAGTTGTAGCATTACACGGACCGGGATTGTCTTTTATTCCTTATCTTAATAACGGAACAGACAATGACGCCGGTGCTGCGGGCTTTCAACCGGTTCCGGGATCATGTACCGGTGTCGGTCCAGTCGCGAATCTTACACAGAGCACAAGCTACTCAACAATTCAGCAGGCAATTAATGATGCTGATCCTAATGATGTATTGGAAGCAAGCGCCGGTTCTTATAATGAAAGAGTTGTAATAGATAAATCTCTGACACTTCAGGGTGTAAATGAAACAACAGTAATAATTACCGGGACCGGATTAGCAGGAAACGGCAAAGGAATTCAGATCAATAGTGGAATTACAAATGTAATAATTAAAAAAGTTACTGTTCAAAATTTTTCCGGTACAAACGGAAATATGGATGCAGGAATTTATGGAATCGGCGGAAACAATAACCTTACAGTTCAGAATGTAACAATTCAAAACAATGTCGGCGGAAGTGGATTTTATGCAAATGGTCCGGTCAATACAGTGTTGCTCGATTCAATAACTTCAACAGGACATACGGTAAGTGCGAGGGGCATTGTCATCTGGAATGGTTTGAAGGAAAATATTACGATTACAAGATGTCATGTCTTTGGAAACAACTGTTGCGGAGTTGAACTACAGGACGGTACTGCAACAGGCGTTACTTTTATGAACAATAATATTCATGACAATGCTGATAATGGTATCGGACTAATGGGGCTGCAAGGACCGGGTGAGAATTTGATCAAGTTAAATACTTTAGTCAATAACGGACGCTTCGGAATGGAAATAAAAAATCCAAATGGTTCAGGTCTAGCAACAGGACCGGGAAGAATTGTAGTTGAAGATAATAATGTATCAAGGTCAGTATCAATTGGTGACGCGCGCGACATCGTGGGTATTGCAGCATTCAGAAGAAGTGTTGGACCGGGAAATGTAGAAATTCCAACAGGGGTAGTTATTCAAAATAATACTGTAACAGGTTATACACAATCCAGCACCAGTGATGGATTTGGTATTGTTGTGGAAGGTACGAACCATAAAGTTTTAACAAACACAGTGAGTGGATGTGATGTAGGTATACAAAGACAAGCCGGCCATTTACCCGGACCTCCAGGAGACGGCGATCAGAATAATCTCGCGGATACATATTTCGGAAGAGGTAATTCACCAATAACCTGCGGGATAACTCTAACGGGAAATATTTTATCAAATACAATTGATACACGTGACGTTGGTTCGACAGCTTCGGGAATTGTGAAAAATGTTAACACCAATGAAATGTTCTGTTCGATACAGTCAGCAATAGATGATCCTCAGACTTTAAACGGACATGTGATCAACATAGACTCAGGTTACTATAATGAAAGTGTAGTAGTAAATAAACAGGTCACACTTCAGGGAAATAATGGTGCTCCTAATCCTCGTCCGGTAGTTGAAGGTGTGGCGGGACAAACTTTCTCAGTATCCGTTCCAAACGTTACGATCAACAATTTACAGATCAAATTCAATCAGGGAACTGTCAGCGCCGGAGTTAGAGCTGCGGCTTCCGGAACATTTAATAATCTGACAATTAACAACTGCTTAATTCATGGCACAGCTACAACCGGTGCCGCGATATTCAACAGCTTCGGAATTCAGGTAGGATCATTTGGCGGAGTGTTATATGATCAGGTCAATCTCGACAACAACGAGATCAAGCATACAGGTACATCTCCGCTTGGAAGAGGTGTAAGGACATTTAATTGTTATGGTGACTGGAAGAACAGTAACATTGAAGGATTCTATACTTTTCAATCCGGAGATAATCAGGGCGGAATTCTTAATATTACAAACAACACTTTGAAGGGATCAGCTGAATTAAATAATTTCGGTACGGGTGCTCATAGTTTTAATAATAATATATGTAGTCCTGCAGCTGCTTTTGGTCCGGGAACAGATTTCGCGCTTCTCGAATTGAAAAACATTTCTTTCGCAGGTTCAAGTCTTATGGTCCAGGGAAATACTTTTCAGGGTTATGTTAACTTTGGTGTATTTTCAGGACGAGCAAACAACGTTACATTCAACAACAACTCGTTTACTCCTGATGCAGCAGCTGTTAATTTCAGATCGTTAAGACTTGATACAAAGCAGCGTACGACAGCTGTTCAGACAGCGTTTGCCAGCGGTGCAGTAATCACAAACAATACTTTTAATGGAAATGCCGCTGTAGGTCAGACAGGTATCTCTGTTGAACTTGCTAATTCAGATAACGTCTCAACTTTTGCAGCGGTAACATTAGGAACAGCTGTGAATGAAAACGATTTTGGCAACGACGTAAGCAAGAACATAAGTCTGAACAACGAAACTACTGTCACTACAGGTGATCCTGTATGGAATGGTACTTACACTTCAACAAAGGCAAAAGTCACATTGAATGTTGATGCGATAAATAATAATTACAATGTTGGAGCAGGATTACAGCTGCCTTCTGCAATGTCGCTTGCTAATCTGTTCTTGCTTGAAGACAAGATTCAGCATAAGATTGATGACAGCGGCATTGGTCTCGTAACAGTGAAAGCAAACAATAATTATGTAACCTTAAACAGTTTTGTATCTCCAGCAACTACTACCCCCTCAATACAACGAGCGATTGATGCTGCATCTGTTGGTTTCACTTCGAATGTTGCTAACGGAACATTCAACGGAGAGATCAATATTAATAAGAGCATGACAGTTGACGGTGAGTCAACTGCTGCAATAATAAGAGCACCATATACGGGCTCCGGAAATACAGTTCTTATTTCTTCTTCCAATGCGACTCTTAAAGATGTAACCGTCACACGTGACTATGGTGTAACACTGACCGACTGGAATAACTCAACACAAAACCAGGGGATCAATGTAGGTCAGACAACAACCGGAACAGTTATCAACAATGTTGTAATGACCGGTAACCGAAACGCAATTTTTGTTAACAATGCACAGAGTGTTACTATCACACAATGTACAATTGAAAATAACAGGACGGGTATTCACTTTGGCAATAACATAACAGGAGCTGAAGTTCATAATAATATTATCCGAAATAATTTTACTCACGGTGTATTATTTAATTATGATCTAGCGCTTACAATAGTTGCAACTAATGTTCATGTAACTGACAACACTATCTACGGAAACTGGTATTCACAAGTAAACTTCCAACGAAACTCGGGTGGTCCTGTTACAGGGGATCATACAGGTCTTCTGTTTTCATGTAACTGGTATGGAACTGCAACACCATTGAAAGTTGCAGCGAATGCCGCGGAGCCCGGGTACACTTCACAGGTTCCATCTCAATTCGGAGGAACAGATCCCGGTCTTAACAGACAGCTCTACGGAACAGAGATCGCAAGATGTCCATACTCACCATTCTTAACTGACGGTACTGATTTTGATTTATTGACAGCGGGCTTCCAGCCTGTACCGACAGCATGTAACGGATATCCTGCAACATCTTATTATGTAAATGATAATTCTATAATCGGTGATGTCTATACCACAGCCATTGGTAACAATGTCAATCCGGGAACAGCAGCTTTACCATTCCTTACAATTAATTATGCTGTATCGATTGCAAATCCGGATGATACAATTTATGTAGACGCAGGTTTATATGTAGAACAGGTTCTTATCAATAAATCACTGACTGTGATAGGTGCTGACAGCGGTGGTACAAGTGCTTCTACAATAAAAGCTCCTGCAACATTGACACTAGTTCCAAATGCAAACGCTGCTGATCACGCTCCGGTAATTTATGTTTCGGGACCAACTACAGATGTCAATATTTCTAAAGTATGCGTTGACGGAGATGGCCGTGGAGGAAAAATATACGGAGTATATTATTTCGAAGCGAGCGGAACATTTACAAATTCTAGAATCACAAAAGTAAGAGATGCAACTTTCAGCGGAGTGCAAACAGGTAATGCATTCTTTGCAAATCACACTTTTGATGTCAGCGTTGCTCAGTCAGTAACAGTCTCTTATAATGTTATCGATGATTTTCAAAAGACAGGTATCCTGATCAATGAGTTAAACACTCAGGGTATTGTTACAAACAATATTGTAATAGGTCAGAATACTCAGCACGTAAACGGACAGAATGGAATTCAGTTCGGGTATGGTGCATATGGTACAATTACCGGAAATACTATTTCAAATAGTCTTTACAATGGTCCGGCTGTCGATGCTGCAAGTGGTATTTTACTTGCCGGTGTTGGAGTTAATCAACTGAATGTTGCGACAGGAAATACAACAACAGTTGGTGGCGCAGGATCTCTTGCAAATACAATGAACGGTTGTGAAACCGGTCTGCTCGTAGATGCTGGCGGTTTCGGTTATAATTCGAATCAGGGAGTCATCTATGATGTAAATAATTTCAACAACAACTATATACATGTTTCTGAAAGTGCTCCTAACACAGTGCCAAGTGCATTGAACGTTTATGATAAGAGAGTTGATAATACCGCTCTTACAAATATAGTTTACGGAAGGATCATGCGTGCAGTCGATGGGGCGACAACAGGTCATACACTCAACGTAAGTGCAGGTACATTCCCAGAAAATGTTACACTCACAAAAACTCTGACAATGAACGGCGCAAAGGTCGGCGTTGATGCTAGAGGTAGAGTTGTGGGATCCCCAAATCCTGCAACTGAATCAGTGGTGTCGCCTGTATCAGGTGCAGCACTTGAACTTATGACGGGATCTTCATCAACTGTCATCGATGGATTCTCAATGCTTGGAGTTGTGCTTGGTACACAGGGAGTTATACAGACTCAGTCACCAACTGCACAAACAAGCTTTACACAAATAAAAAATAACTTTGTAAAGAATACCGGTGCTCAGGGGGCTGCAATGTGGTTCAACAGAGGAATAACCGATGTAACTATCAGCAATAATGAAATCGTTGGCGGTACAACATCGTCATCAACTCAAAACATTTTCCTCAACAACCAGTCATTTGCCGGAATGCACTTCCTTAATAATAATGTCCTCGGTTCAGGCGGAACATACGGAATTTTTGTTGACGGAAACAGGAATGTTGGTACGAGTGCAACACCAAGAGATCCTCTATTCCAGGGAAATTTATTCCAGGGACTTGTTGCAGGAATGAACGGAGGAGTTAGATCACTAGATAACGCACAATTCTTAGAGAATACATTTAATAATAATTCACAGCTTGGATTCCAGGGAGGTCCGCGAAAGTCAAACTTTGCAAGAAACACTTTCACGAACAATGGATTGTATGGTATATCACTGACAGGCTTCAACGGAAGTCCTGCACAGTTTGCCGATACAACAAGAGGATCTTCCAAGACAACTATTCAGAATAATTTCTTTTCTGGTAATGCGACAGCACCCGGAGCATTCGGAGATGTTCTTCTCAGCAATGAAGCAAATGGAATGCAGGCTTCGAATACAATTACTAATAACAGCTTAACAAGTACAATTGCTATTTACAATAATGAACCCGGCGGAGGCACTGATGTTATTAAAGCTGAATGTAACTGGTTCGGCACAACATCAGCCGCAACCATTACAACAAAGGTATTCAATACGCCGGGAGGAATTGTTGACTTCATTCCATTCCTAAATAACGGTACGGACAATGACGGAGGAACTCCGGGTTTTCAACCTGTCCCATCTTCTTGTGTTACACTCACCAGCTGGTACGTAAATGATAACTCTACAAGTGGTGACCACTATACTACTGCTTTAGGTAATGACGGAAACCCGGGTACTTCCAACTCACCGTTCGCAACTATGAATCACGCAGTTGCAGTATCAGCAGACGGAGATACAATTTTTGTTGATGCAGGAACGTTCGTTGAAAATGTAGTTGTAAATAAATACAATCTCTCGATACGCGGATCGAACTATGGCATTAATCCGAATACAGGTTCACGGCTTGCAGAGTCTATCGTAATGCCTGCTGTCAATGATCCTGAACTTGGAGTTCTTTTCGAAATACAGAAGAGCAAAACAAACATTGATGGATTCTTATTTAACGGAGATAATCCGTCTTTGACCGGAGGTTATGCAGTCGGTCCTGCTGATGTAAATACTTCGGAAGGTATCTGTAATGGTCCGGCTATCGGTCCATTCTATCAGATCGATACAACTAACATTAAGAATAATACTTTTAATAATTTTGATTATCAGGCAGTCTATCTCGAAGTTAATTTCAATACAAATCATTCATGGAATTATGTCACCGACAATAAATTTGATAATATGTGGGAAGGTGTGCAGACCTATGCACTGCATGTTGATGTTTCGAGAAATGTATTCACCGCAGTAGACCGTGCTATCAGCATGCATGGAATAAATATTGCCTGCGATCCGGGATTCGTTCCGAGGATAGACAGCAATGAAGTTTCTATCTCCTGGAAGAATCCGAACATCCTGACAAGGAATGTAGGAATTTGGGTCAACTACCGAAGAGGAACAGCACCTCCACTTTCCGTAAACAGAAACACTCTGCATTATCCATCTGCCGCGCCTTCAGGGAAAATATTCAATGGATTCTATGCTCTCACCATTACTGAAGACCGTGTTGTCTCATTCAGAAATAATACAATTGACGGACAGGAAAATTGCAGCAGGGGATTCTATATGTCAAACAGTCCAAGTCTGAATGTCTCTTTGAAAGGCGGCGCATTTAATAATATAAAAGAGTACGGATTACTAATTGTTAACAATGATGCAACATGGGGACCGGGTGATGCAAAATTAACAGTAGACAGTCTGCCGATCACAATGAGTCCGGGATCAACCTCAGGTGCTGCTGTTGAAACCAATGATGCATTCGCAATGACCCCAATGGGTTCTGATAGAGCACCTGAAAGGATGAACAGAAAAGATCCTGCCGAGCTGCCGAAGTCAGAAGACAACGGACGTCAATCAAGTGCAACTTTTCTTGGAGCACTGGATATTAGTCATTCATCCGTGACAGGTTCATTGAAAGCAATTTCCGTCAAAGGTATGCTGGCAAGTGCAAACATTCATGACAACTCAATGATGATAACCGGTGCGTCGGTCGGTGTTGATGTCGACGGTGGAGGAACGGTAACTTTACGAAGAAATAGTATTACCGCAAACGCTACCGGAGTTTATGTGAAGAACAATGGTAATGTGACCTATGCAACAGAAAACTTTATTACATCTCACACATCAGAAGGTATTCATATTGATGCTGATGCCGGAACCATAGGAACAATATCTGAAAATAATCTTTCAGGTAACACAGGTTACGCAATTAATTATTTGAAAACATCACCACCGTTAGTTGCAACATGTAACTGGTACGGAGCAGTTGATGCTCCAACTGTTGGTGCAGAGATAAACGGAAATGTAACATTTGCATCATGGCTTACAAACGGAACAGACAATAACACAGACACGCTTGGCTTCCAGCCTGTACCGGGCACATGTAACGGAGGTCAGGTAAAATATTATGTCAATGATAATGTGTTAACAAATGATACTTATACTTCTGCAATTGGAAATGATGCAAATCCGGGAACACCGGCATTACCATTTGCAACGATCAGACACGCGATGGCAATTGCAAATAACTCAGACACCATTTATGTAGACGCCGGTGCGTTTGCAGAAAATGACAGTGTTTATAAATCGCTTACAATTATCGGAGCAGGTCAGGGACTGACATTCGTAAGACCATCTGTTTCAGGTCTTACATGCGGCGGTGGTTCACTCTGTCCCGGAGGCAGCAATGTAATGCTTATCGGATCCAATAATGTTACGCTGAAAAAAATGACCATAGACGGAGATAATCCTTCATTGACAAGTGGGGTAGTTGTAGGTGGTGCTGATCTCGATGCCCGCAATGGAATAATTACAAACCACACACTCGGAATATTCAATGGTCTTCTCGTTGATAGTGTAACTGTAAAGAATGTTTACCTGAGAGGAATTTATGCTTCATCAGGCGGGACGTTTACTTTCAGTCATGACTCAGTCAACAATGTTCAGGCTGATGCAGCCTCAATCGCAATGTTCAACTTCGGCGGCAGCGGTATCTTCTCTAATAATACGGTGAGCAATGCGAATGACGGTATTGCTTCGAACCATTCTACAGGTTCTGTTTATTATGGAAATACAGTCACTACATCAGGAAGCGGTATTCATACAGATAATAATGGAGACGGCGGCGGAATTGCTGATACAATTCGAAATAATACTGTGACAAATAGTGCAGCGTTCGGTTACGGTGTGTGGGTATTTGCACCTTATAGGAATGTCATGGTAAAAGAAAATACTGTAACGAATGTAGATGTGGGTATGGCCAATGCAGGACAGGGGACACCGGTAATAACAACATTCATGTCCAATAGTGTTGACGGTCAGAACAAGCCGGGAAGCACAGGTGTATATCAGACAACAAGCCTGTTCGGATTCGGAAGTTCAAATGTCAAAGGTGTCTATCTCAATAACGTTATCAAGAACAATACAGACGGATTTTATATTGAATACGAAACAGGATATACAAATGACATTGTAGTAAATGATAATACAATTAAAGGAAACACAAACGGCGCATCGTTGGCAACGGGCGGCACACTGATAAATAATTTCACCTGTAATTGGTGGGGTTCAGCTTCAGCATCAGATGTAGCAACTGCAGTCAGCGCTCCGTTGAATTATGTTTATTTCTTAACTGACGGAACAGATAATGATCTGATCACAGCGGGCTTCCAACCTGTACCGGGTACTTGTAACGGACAGCCGCTTGATCCTAACTTCGGAACTCTGAACGGTTACTCTTATGCTAACTCAACTGCCGGAGCTTCAGGATTTGCATCACAACCTGACTTCTGCTGGATGGATACAACAGGAAGCACCAGTCTTGCGAAGAATACAGTGAACTCATTGCCGGGAGTCTTTACCGGTGATCTTGATGACGGATACTGGAAGATCGTTCTTCCTGCAGGAAAGAAAGTAAGGTTCTTCGGAAATAATTATGATACTGTTAGAATAGGAACGAACGGTATCATCAGCTTCCAGGTATTTGATCCTGCAAGCGGAAACAATAATCCTCCATCACTTGGAATACCGGGCGGAGCAGTAAAGAATGCTTTCTATCCATTATGGTGGGATCAGAACTGGGGAATTCTAAACCCGGCTACTGCATCAAACAGGTTAAGCTATAAAGTTGTGGGCAACCAGCTGATAGTCACATACAACAATGCACCGAGATATCTTGGAGCATCGGGTGACTACGTAAGCTATCAGGTTTGCATTGATGTATCATCTGCGCCGGTTGCTAATTCAAGACTGCTCGTTCAGTTTGCGGACACAACCAATCAAAGAACAGGTGCATTGTTCGCTTCAAAATATTTATCGGGAACAAATCAGACGCACCTTGTCGGATTGCAGAATGCCGCAGGTTCAATGGGCGTTCAATACAGATTCGCTAATTCATCGACGACTGTACTTACTCCGGGTCCATTGTTTGACACGCCGTTCAGTAGCATGGCGGTTCAGTTTGGTTCTGACAGCACACAGCTTAATCATACATGTCAGTCACTTAACTTAACTTTCAGACTCGAAGCAATTCAATTGACAAGAAGAGATACAGTTACAGTAATGTTAAGAGGTACAACTGCTCCAAACGCGGTCATTGAAGCAGTGAAGGTTGTTTATGATTCACTGACCGGTTCAGTCACAGTACCTTATACATTGGCTGAGAATGGAAGTTCATATTACATCTTTGTAAAACACAGAAGTTCAATTTCAACGTGGAGTGCAGCGCCGGTTGCTTGTGCATCGAATGCTCTGGTCTATGATTTCACGACAGCGATATCGCAGGCATTCATGAACAACATGAAAATGGTGAGTGGCAAAGCATCGTTCTTCACGGGTGAGGTTGATGGAAATGGTGTAGTAGGATTAACAGATATAACTTCAGTCTTCAATGACAATGTAAACTTCGTGACCGGAAATTATGTAGTTAACGATCTCGACTACAACGGAGTAGTCAATGGTATTGATGTAATTTACGTTGCAAATAATAACGTTCTGTTTGTGACACAAAAGAATCCTCCGGGAGCGATTCCACTATTCAGTGGTGATCCTGTTGCTGAGGACAAGAGTGAAGTCGTAACCAAGTACACTAAAGACTTTACTCCTGAGAATACGAAATCAAAGGAAGAATACATTCAGGAAAAAACAACAGTAAAGGCGGAGAATGAGAGAAGAAAGATCCGTTTGCCGAATGAAACAAATATGAGGTAACACATTTCATTTAATCTGAAGTGAGGCATTGCCTCGCTTCGGGTTTAGGTTTTTTGTTGAATGAATAAAGAATTCCATTTCGAAGAAATGGAATTCTTTTTTTGTAGCGCAACATTTATGTTGCGATGAACTACTCCTGTTATATGGATTCTCTTTTAATATCGTTACAGAGTTAACCGCCGACTTTCTACTCTTTATTATAAGTATTAAATTTATTGAGACAGGAATTTTGCGAAGTCGAATTAATCAAAGCTCAAAGATAAATGATAAATTTTAAAGAGTACAAGAAATGGGAAAATGACCCTAGCTCAAAAGAATTTGGAATGATATGTATTGGTTGTGATATCAAAATGAAACAAATAGTGTTAGCTCAAAATCATTTTAATTTAGAAAATAAAATTAGGAATAAAGAGAAGTTCGTTGAGATGATTTTCGAAATTTGCAAAAGACTTGTTGGTAAGAGGTTCAAAGTGAAATTATGTTTTGAACATGCAAACTTGTTGAGCTTGCAAAAAATAGCTTTAAGCGATAAACAAAAGGTTAAATTGTTAAGAGTATCAAAGTATCTCAATGAAAAAATATGGAAGAAAGAAAAATCTAACAGTGTGTGTGAAATCAAAGACTTAAAAACCTTCTTACTCACGCTTTTGGATTTTCCAATAGAGTTCGATTATCCATCAATTGAGATGTTCTCACTAGGTTCGGAAATACTAATTATTATTTCCGATCATAGCACAGTTTGGTTTATTTCTAAGGATAGAGATTTGCTGACTAAGATTGGCAAATATTTTGACTCGAAAGAAGTTACAGTACTTTATTCAAAACCGTTTTTTGATTAGAATCTTAGTGTTATCATAATTAATTTTTGACAGAAGACTTACAGTTCATCCACCTTCTCCAGCAGCCAGTCCTTCTGGATAAGCACAGCTTCATTCTCAATCTGCTTTCTTAATTTCTTCAAACTAAAATCATTAAAATTCATTTTGATTCTGATCAATTCAATTATTGAATTGAGAAAATTTATGTATCTTTTTTTTACAATGTCTTTCATTAAGCTTGAGTGTCTGAGGTAATGTTTGAAGGCATCTATATTGGATATAGCGTTCTCGAAATATTTCAGTTCATACAAACATTTCAAAGTTAATGTCTTAATATCATTTTTAAAAAAGAGATTGTCGTTCGTTGAGATAAGCAATTCATTGAAATTCACATTACCGCAATGTTCAAGAGTCTTTTCGAAATTGTTCTGAAGGAAATTCAAATGAGCATTTGAATATGAGAGAATACTTGAACGGCTTTCTTCACTTATAAAATTTATTGTATCGGAGATAAATTTTTTAAGAATTTTAGTTTCCCTCTGCATCATGCATAATATCAGAATGTTGCGGTACAAATTCAGATTTATAAAATCGTTATTCTTGTGTGATAGCACATTGAACTTGACCATCTCCAGCAAAAAATTCAGAAACTCCTTATTGTAAGTCTTATCTCCCATGTCAATTTTATCAACATAGTAAACCTGCATTACCGAGTAGATATTTTTCTTGTCAATCTTAGTCAGCGAGTTGAAATGTTTCCGGAAATATTCCCTCGCCTTCAAAAAATATATATCTTCATTATCATTGACGAAGCATTGCCACATATAATAATAGATCATCAGCAAAGGCGAATCTTCGAAATCCGTGATGTGATCTTCAATATACTTTAGTGATTGTTTCAGAAAGCCAAAGCTGTGCTTTATCTTTACACGCTGCTCTTCAAGCCTCAGATAGAACGAGTTCTCCATTAACAATATCATAAAGAGCTTTATGATACTTAGTATCTGTTGATTTCTGAAATTATCGGTAAGTGTTTTATCAACTACTAAAAAACTTTTTGTTTCATAAATAAAATTTTTGTTCAGATAATATTCCTGATCTTTAACTTTCAGTCTGTTGATCTCCCGTTCAAATGATTTGATCTTATTTTCTGCAAGCTTATAAAGGTCCCTGTTCTTCAGCTCTTCTATAAGCAGGCGTTCATAAGTAGGATTATTTGAAATGATAGTATATTGTAAAAACTTTTCGAGCAATAAATTCAGATCGGAAAATAAATTTCTGAGATACGAAGCTTTGAATTTTACTTTCCCCATCAGTTTTCTGAAAATGAATTCCTTTGACAAGTTACTTCCGGAATATTCAGGGTGACTCTGATACAACAGATCAAAGAGCTCAATGACTTTTTTGTTTTTATTATGAAAGGGAGTATTGATGAATTCTTTAAATGAGAGTATTTCCTTGATTGAGAGAGTCCTCAATATTTGAACTGCGCTGCTATTGATCATATTTGAAATTACATACAATGAGGATTACCTTAAAGTCATCAATCGTGAGGCGTGAGACGCGAGACGCGAGACGTGAGACTTGAGACGCGAGACGCGAGACGCGAGACGCAAGACGCGAGACTTGAGATATTAGGATGAGATTTCAATGAGAATGACAAATCAGATTGTAGAATATTAATTCAGCATAAATGAAAGCTGTGAATGTATTTTATTTTAACTATTATTTTCTTTAATTTAAAAAAAGATGATCTTTATTTTTATCTGAGATTCCCCGTCAAGATCAATTGTCAACTGAGCAAAGAAAAGTGGAGATACTCCATGATACGAAACAATTATTGAAGCAGTAATTTGCTCAGATAAAAAAGCAACTTACTAACAGTCATTTCTGTAAAAATTCCTTGTTCAAAAAAAAATATTACCAAAAAAAATTCTTTAAATCAGAAACCCCTTATGAAAAATCTATTTACTCAATTTGCTTTCTCAAAATCATTTTTCAGAACAATCTGTCTCATAACAATTTTCATGTTTGCGTCAGGAAATGCGGAAAGTAACTGGCTTAAACCTGAAGTTCAAAGTTCAGTTGTTACAGAATGGTCAGCGTCACAAAGATCTGAAAAAACGGATTCATTACCGGAAGGAGTGACATCTGACTGGCTCAATAATCTTCGCGATGAAAATGGCAACAATATATTGCCGGAAGAGCCCGGAACTGATGCTGTTCAGAGAAAAAGTTTTAACGGATTAAATGCAAATGAACACTTAGGTTATTCTGTAAGAAGTGCCGGAGATGTGAACGGAGATGGGTATGATGATATTATAGTCGGGGCTGAAGGATATTCAGCAAATACAGGAAGAGCATATATTTTTTTCGGAGGTATAATAATGAATTCGGTTGCGGACCTAATTATGACGGGTGAAGCCACCGGTAACTTTTTCGGAATATCGGTTTCATCAGCCGGTGATGTCAACGGCGACGGATATTCTGATGTAATAGTCGGAGCTATTGGATATACTACAGCAACCGGCAGAGCATACATTTATTTTGGCGGTGCGGCAATGAACAACACTGCGGATATAGTAATGACAGGAGAGACAACGAACAACAACTTTGGAATTTCAGTCTCATCAGCCGGCGATGTCAACGGTGACGGATATTCTGATGTAATAGTCGGAGCTGAGAGGTATACTTCATTTACCGGCAGAGCTTACATTTATTTAGGAGGAGCAGCAATGAACAATGTCGCAGATGTTACAATGACAGGAGAAGCAACAAGCAATAATTTCGGAGCATCGGTCTCATCGGCCGGCGATGTCAACGCCGACGGATATTCTGATGTAATAGTTGGAGCTTACGGGTATTCTTCATTTACCGGCAGAGCATATGTATATTTCGGCGGAGCATCGATGAATAATACTGCAGATGTTACAATGACAGGGGAGACAACAAGTAATAATTTCGGAGCATCAGTCTCATCAGCGGGCGATGCTAACGGTGACGGCTACTCTGATGTAATTGCCGGAGCATATACATACACTTCATCTACAGGCAGAGCGTATATTTATTTCGGTGGCGCATCTATGAACAATGTCGCGGATGTAACATTGACAGGCGAAACAACAAATATTTTTTTCGGATATTCTGTCTCATTGGCAGGTGATTTAAACGGCGACGGATATTCTGATGTAATTGCCGGAGCTTACGGATTTTCTTTGTCAACAGGCAGAGCGTATGTATTTTTTGGCGGTGCGTCGATGAATAATGTAGCGGATATTACAATGACCGGAGAAGCTATAAGCAATAATTTCGGATATGCTGTATCATCTGCAGGGGATGTAAACGGCGACGGGTATTCTGATTTGCTTGTCGGGGCTTATGGAAATTCTTCAAATTTCGGAAGAGCTTATGTATTTGATTATTATATGAAAAATGAGATCACTCAGGATCTTACAATGACAGGAGAAGGAGCAAGCAACAGCTTCGGAAGAAAAGTATCATCAGCAGGAGATGTGAATGGTGACGGCTTTGCAGATGTAATCGTCGGGGCTTATTCGTATTCATCATTTACCGGCAGAGCATATATTTATTTCGGCGGTTCATCGATGAACAATGTCGCGGATGTTACAATGACAGGTGAAGCATCAGCTAATGGTTTCGGAATTTCGGTTTCAACAGCAGGCGATGTAAACGGTGACGGTTTTTCTGATGTAATTGTCGGAGCCGATGGATATTCCACAAACACCGGCAGAGCATATGTGTATTTCGGCGGAGCAGCAATGAACAATATCGCGGATGTTACAATGACAGGTGAAGCATTTGACAATAATTTCGGAAATTCTGTCTCAACAGCAGGTGATGTAAACGGCGATGGATATTCTGATGTGATTGCAGGTGCACCCGGCAACACATCGTTTACCGGCAGAGCATATATATTTTTAGGAGGAGCATCTATGAACAATGTTGCTGATGTCACAATGTCAGGTGAGACATTCAGCAATGGATTTGGATTATCGGTATCATCAGCCGGTAATGTAAACGGAGACGGATATTCTGATGTTATTGTCGGAGCTTCAGGTTATTCTTCATCTACAGGCAGAGCATATATATTTTTAGGCGGAGCAGTGATGAACAATGTTGCAGATGTTACAATGACCGGTGAGGCTTCGTCCAACTTCGGGCAATCTGTATCATCAGCCGGTGATGTCAACGGCGACGGTTATTCTGATGTAATATCCGGAGCTTTTGCATATTCCAGTTCAACCGGCAGAGCTTATATATATTTAGGCGGAGCAGTGATGAATAATACTGCAGATGTTACAATGACCGGAGAAAATATAAACAATAATTTCGGTGTATCGGTCTCATCAGCCGGAGATCTGAACGGCGACGGATATTCCGATGTAATAATCGGAGCCACCGGATTAATTTCAAATACCGGCAAAGCATATATATACTTCGGCGCAGCAGCGATGAATGATATCGCAGATGTCACAATGTCAGGAGAGACTACAAACAACTATTTCGGAACTTCGGTCTCCACAGCAGGTGATGTAAATGGTGACGGGTATTCTGATGTGATAGTTGGAGCCGACGCATATTCTACAAATACCGGAAGGTCATATATTTACAACGGATCGGCTATCAGCGCTAAACCTGTTTTGAATTATGTCAAAGATGTGCCGAATGACCAGGGAGGGAAAGTAATTTTGAAATGGGCAAGAAGCAGTTTGGATGTGATCGGAGATAATACAATTACTGACTATGTAGTTTACAGAAGTTACCCGCCTTCAGGAGGTGGTTTTTCCTGGGGACAACAATCCGTGATCAGCGCATCGAAGAGATCGTTTTACTCCTATACAGATAATACACCTTCTGATTCATCTTCAGGTGGAAATGGAACTATGTACTATCAGATCATGGCACGGACAACCAACAGTTCAGTTTACTGGCTTTCAGGAATTTTGTCGGGAAGAAGTCTCGACAATATCGCACCTCTAATGCTGTCTCCATTCACAGCAGCGCCGGTCTCCGATGATGTGCGCCTTACATGGAACAGAAGTTCTGCGCCCGATCTATTGAACTACATTCTCTACCGGAACACATCACCAACAATTGATCCCAACACGGAACCTGTTTTTGCAACGACAACTGATACGACTTATCTTGACACTTCACCGTTGAGCGGTGTGTATTATTATTTTATCGTTGCACAGGACATTCATAATAATAAAAGTCCGGTAGCTTTTGTACAAAGTCCGGGCATTACTTTGAATCTGACAGTGTTCATTGAAGGATTTTATAATCCGGGAATCAATACACAGGTGAGTGATACCGTAACTGTTTATCTTAGAAACATAACTTCGCCTTTTGCGGTCGTTGATCAGGCGAAGGCTGTTGTATCAAACAGCGGAACCACTTCGTTACTTTTTACGACTGCACCTTCGGGGCAATATTACATTGTCGTTGTTCACAGGAATTCAATTGAGACGTGGAGTAAGACGGGTGGTGAGAACTTCACAGGTTCGTTAAATTATGATTTTTCAAATTCATCATCTCAGGCATTTGGTAGTAATATGAAACAGGTTGACGCTGCACCGCTCCGGTTTGCGATATATAGTGGTGATGCAAATCAGGACGGCTTTGTAAATTTGAATGACATTATATTTACTACAAACAATTCTTCCAATTTCATAAACGGATATGTGAGTTCGGATCTCAATGGTGATAATATTACTAATCTCAATGATATACTTATTGCTTTCAATAACTCAAACTTGTTTGTAAGTAAAGTTACACCATAATATTTTTTGATCAAGCATTAGCACAAATAATTTATTAAGTAAAATTTGAATTCCGGGGATCAGAAAAAATTAGACAATCCTGTTTGGTATTCATTGACCGAGGCGCACAGGAATTTTGTGATCGACTACGGAAATATGAAATTCTATCACCCTGACTACTGTCCGTTCGGAGCTTTTGAAAAAGTTGAAGACATTTCAAAAAGTATTTACGAGTATTCAAAACTCACCGGCGATTTTTATATTGTCGGTGAGAAGCCGGAGCTTCCTGACAAATTGAAATTTAAGAAAGAAGTGGTATGTCTTCAAATGGTGGTAGATGAAAGAATTCATTTGGAAATTAATGAAGACATTAGAAAACTTAACGATGAACATGCTGATGATTTATTTGATCTGGTTAATTTAGTACAGCCGGGATATTATAGGAAGAGAACAAATGAACTAGGTGACTACTTTGGAATTTTCAAAGATGATATTCTTGTAGCAACAACAGGGGAGCGGATGCAGATGAATGATTTCGTTGAAGTGAGCGGAATTGTAACGCATCCTGATCATACAAGAAAGGGATACGCAGGTCAGCTGACAGCTTACACCGCTAACAGAATTTTTGATAAAAATAAAACTCCTTATCTTCACGTGGCAGAAAACAATACTGGAGCAGTAAAACTTTATGAGAAATTAGGTTTCAAGGTCAGACGAAAGATGAGTTTCCGGAATATAACAAAGTAAATCTTTCGTTTCTTAAATTCTATGGTCTCATTACACTAACAAACCCATTTGAATTATTGAAAGCTATAAGAATATCGTTAAGATTTGTATTATTATCTCCATTAAGATCGGTACTTACATAACCATTGACAAAATTTACTGAGTTATTAGAAGTTAAAATAATATCGCTTAGACTGACATTTCCATTCTGATTTACATCTCCGCTGTAGATACAATATTTTGTTCCTTTCAAAACCTGATTGTTTCCGAATGCCTGGAATGCACTTGCAGTAAAATTATATGTCAATGAATTGGAAGTAAAGCTGTTTCCTCCTGAACTCCATGTTTCGATGGAGTTCCTGTGTCTGACCACAATAAAATATGGCACCTCGTTGACAGGCTGAGAAAAATTGAAAACACCGGTCCCGGCTGAGTTAATAAATCCCTTCGCTGAATCAATGACAGCATAAGGAGGAGTTACATTTCTTAAATAAACCGTCATTGTATCAGATATCATTGTACCTGAAGTTTGATTATAAAACCCTTCGATCAAAGCAGTCAGTTGAAGAGATTTTGCAATTGAAAATTTTATAGTCAAAAAATCATTGCCGCTTGATGCGTTCCAGCTTTTACCTGTGACATAAACATTTGAAGAGTTATCAACCACAACTGCTACTGCGTCGTCATTGTTATTTGAAACACCGTTCGTTCTCTGAATCCATTGCTGAACACCGAGTGAATTATATTTTATAGTTGCATAATCATCAAATGTACTGCTTGCGCTCCAGCCTGTTACATATATATTGCCGGCATTATCAAGTGTAAGATCAAATGCTCTGTCATCACGGTTACCGCCCGGACCATAATCGTATCTTTTTACCCAAAGTGAATCTCCGTTTGAATTATATTTTAGTGTAGCAAAGTCATAAGATGTTCCTGCACCCAAGCTGAAACCTGTTATATAAACATTTCCAATGCTGTCAGTTAGAACAGTGTTAGCAATATCAGTGCTGTTTCCTGAACCATTGTATCTTCTCGCCCATTGCTGAACACCGGATGAATTATATTTTATTGTAGCGTAATCCAGATTTGATGTAGGTCCCCAGCTTGATCCTGTTACATAAACATTTCCCGAATTATCCAGTGCAAGTGAATATGCATCATCCTGAAAACTGCTCAATCCAAAATATTGAACTGCCCACAATTCTGAACCTGTTGAATTGTATTTCACAGTTGCATAATTATTTCCTGAACCAAGACGATTTGTTGAACCGGTTACATATATGTTGCCTGCATTATCAAGCTTAATTGCGTTCGGTTGTCCGCTCAGATCGCCAACTCCAAGATATCCACGCAACCATTTTTGTACTCCCATTGAATCATATTTTATTGTAGTAAATTCTGTCAGAGTTCCATCCCCGGGACTCGATCCGGTCACATAAACATTTTTCTGATTATCTACTGCTATACCAATCGCATTATCTGAATTATTATTAATGCTGTTATATCTCATTGCCCATTGCTGTACACCGTTTGAATTATATTTTATGGTAACGTAGTCATAGTTTGTCGCTCCTCCATAGCTTGATCCCGTGACGTAAACATTTCCTGCGTTATCGACGGCAATTGAAGTTGCAAGATCACGGCTGCTGTCTGCAGGCGCAGGGCCATTGTAATACGCTGCCCAGAGCTGAACTCCGGATGAATTGTATTTTATCGTCGCAAAATCAGAAGCTCCGATAAAAGATATTGTTGACACCAATCCTGCTACATAAATATTTCCTGTTGCATCGATAACCATTGATCTTGGTTCATCAGATTTATCAGACGGTCCGTTGAAAGTTGAAACCCAGGTTGGAATGACCTGAGCGGAGAGTGTATTAAAGGTAATTAACGAAAAGAGAATAAATTTTTTCATAATAGAACCTTCCCTTTCTAAATGTTTTAAAGTTTGAATCCCGGTTATGATAATTTCTCTTGTACATTTTTCAACACGGAAAAATGTTTGAGAATTTTTGTTACCGTTAAATTATTGTGCAGGAATTTAGCAGGAAAAATTTAAATTTTTAAGGTCAAAAAATAATATGGATTTGATAATGGAGAGGTTTCAGCTAATCAGCGATACGATCTTTTCTTTAAGAAATTTTTTTTCTCTTTCACTTTGAGTCATAAGTATTGCAGTTTCAAAAAATTGTTTTGATCTGTCCTTGTCATTAAGCATTGAATAAATTTCTCCTTGCAGACTGTAATAGAGATAGAACGATTCCAGTTTGTTTTTATCTTTGATATTTTGAAGAGCTGTAAGAGCAGAGGATGGTCCCGAAAGATGTAATATTACAGCAGCTTTGTTGAGTTCGGTAATGGGGGATGGCGAGATCTTGCAGAGCCATTCGTAAAGTTCAAGAATTTTTTTCCAGTTCGTCTCTTCAAAGCTTCCCGCAGAGCAATGCTCATATGCAATTGCTGCTTCGATATGGTATGAACTCACAATATTTCCGGACGCTGCTCTATTCATGTAAAAATTACCAAGCAATATCAGCTCTGAATCCCATTTGCTCCTGTCCTGATTTGGAAGCAAAATTATTTCACCCTTATTTGTGAGACGGCTGCTGCTTCTTGAAGCATGGAAGCAGATCAGCGCCATCAAAGCAAAAGTCTCAGGCTGCTGTGTATTACTGTTCTCTGTAAGAAGTCTGCAAAGAAGCATTGACTCCTCGATCATATCCTGTCGAATCAATTCCTCGGAATTAGTTGAATTGTATCCTTCATTGAATAAGAGATAGATCGCATTAAGAACAGCATCGGTTCTAGTTTTTAATTCATTGACAGATGGGATCTCTAACTTTATTTTATTTTTCCGGAAAAATTCTTTTGTCCGGTAGAGTCGTTTAGAAACGTTGTCTTCGGAAGTAAGAAATGCTTTGGAAATCTCAGTGGTGCTAAACCCGCAGAGCGTTTTCAGAATGAGAGTAATTTGATTTTCCTCAGATATCTCCGGATGACAGCATGCAAACATCATTCTTAACATATCATCTTTTACAAGCTCTTCCTTCCAGATGTTCTCCATGACCGGTGCGAGAGTATATTCTGATTTGAGCAATACCCGGTCGCTGTCATTGAAGTCGTATTGCTGTGAATGCTTGTTACGCCTTATGACATCAATAGCTTTATTTTTTGCCACGTGAAACAGCCACGCAGAGGGATTGTCCGGAATGCCTTTGAGGATCCATATCTGCATCGCGTCAATAAATGTCTGCTGCACAACATCCTCCGCTGTTTCAAGATTTTCTGTTCCGAAAAGCTTTGTTAAAACAGAAACCATCTTTCCCGCTTCATGACGGAAAAGATGGTCTGCAAGTTTGTTTATGCTTTCATTTTTATGAAGCTGTGACATTAGCTCTTGATTACATTTTCATTTCACGGATCTCTCTTACTTCAACTGTTCCCTCATCGAGATCGAGGATCGGACAGCCCTTCGCAAGTTCAGTCGCTTCTTCGTAAGTATCGGCTTTGCAAATAAGATATCCGCCTACCATTTCTTTTCCTTCCATGAACGGTCCGTCGCTGATAACTTTCTTTTTGCCGGCGATCTTCTTACCGGATTTCTCCAGAGGCTGAGCTCCGACAAGCTTTTCCTGTTTAGCCAGGCTGCCCATCCAGGCTGACCAGCGTTGCATTTCAGCCTGCATTTCTTCAGGTGATGGCTGTGTGGTTCTTGCTCCGCCGCCGCGGAATAAAAATAAATACTCTTTCATTTTAGGTTTTGTTTTGAGTTTAATAAATTAAGCATTTCGATATTGCTGTTAAATGCCCTTCACTATAATGACGAATGAACTCGTTAAAATAGGACAATGAAGATTTTAAATTTTAAAAGGTAAAAGGGAAAATTACATTTGAAAAGGAAAAAATTATGATTCTTTATTCTGATTCAGAGATTAGGACATAATGTCACAAGCTCAATCCATTTTATAATTTTAAATTTTTACATGTAATTTTTCCTTTTACCCATTTAGAATTTCAAATCTTCGTATTGCAACCATCTAATTTGAACCACAAACATTAACCCCACCCTTCCCTCCCCTTTGAAAAAGGGGAGGGTCAGGGAGGGGTTTTTTCTCTGATCTAATTTCTCAGGACAACTTTTACTTTTTACCTGTAATTTTTCCCTTTACCTTTTAGAATTTTAAATCTTAAGTATCTCATCAATTTTATCTATCAGCCAGCTGGCTCTCCGGTCTTTTCTGAAATCCATTAACTTCTCTTTGAGCTCCAGCAACTTATCGGTCTGATCTTTTTCTTTGTACATAATAAGTGAGTATAGCGAATTGACAAATCGATAATGATTTTCTTTGAAAACATCAGTCATTGCTTTTGACTCTGAAACAAAGTGTTTGAATGAATCAATCATCTGAAGGGCGGATTCTGTATAACCCAGTTCATAGAATGACATCAATGTTAGATTACGTACATCAATTTTAAGATAAATAAACTTAGTCTTTATCAAAGCAATGCTCTCGAGAACTTTTTCAAAGTTTCCCCTTTCAAAATCAAGCATCGCATACGCAATCTTGATTACACTCTCTCTGTCAGATTCAATTATGTGTTCCTTATAATTCGCTATGAACTTTTCTACCCAGTCAAGTTTCTTTAGGCTCAATGCTGTCAGATAAGTATTTCTGAATTTCATGTAAGTTACAGGAGAAGATTCTGAGTATCTGTAAAACCCTTTTTCAATTTCAAGATTGAATACATCAAAAAGTTCCTTATTGTATCTACTGTTGCCGGAATTGATCTTAAAGAGACAATATATTTCGAGCGCGTTGAAGAGTCCGTATACCTCGATCCTGTTAAGCAGTGTCAGATTTTTCAATACAAGTTCTTTGAATTTAAAATAATGAGTCTCATCATATGGTGACATATTACATATAATTCTATAGTAATAAAGTTCTGCTGTTTCCGAAAACTCGATCCCGTTGACCTTCATATAATTTATTATTTCAACGATCTCGGTTCTTTCAAAAAATTCCTGTGTAAGGTTGGTGTCATACTTTACATTAAATGACTGTTTGTTAACGTTCAGGTTTGAGATTGTTTTTGTCAGATTCAGAAGAAAAAACAAAATAAGATATTCCCCGGATTTTAAGATCTTGTTGAAGACAAGCGGCTGCTCGTTTCTTTCAAGATGAAAACCGATCTTTGCATCTTCAAGCTGGTACAGATAATAAAAATTTCTTTCAGACATTTCAGAGACCTGCTTAAGTTCCGATTCAAAGATCTTCAGCTCACTTAAAAAAATTGAATCGGCTTTGCGGGGTATCATCTGTTTGAGAAGATTTAATTTATTCTCATAAAGATCTTTCCGGTTAAATTCCACAATAAGAAATTCTTTGCAAAGCTTGTTCAGTTCTGTAGTAAGGTTCCTCATCACCTGTTCATTGTATTTCTTTCCTTTGAATAATTTTTCATAGATCAACTCTTTTGTAACTTTATCCGCAAGGAAATCCGGGTAATGCTTTTTCAGCTCGGTGAAATATCTGACGAGTGTATCATTTTTATTATAGTAAGGCGACTTCAAGAAATCATTGAACCTTTTAAGTTCTTCACTTGAAAATGACCTTATGAGTATTACAAGTTTACTTTTATTCATTCAGAATGAGATTACAATTGAATTTCAAAAAAAAGGGGATTACGGGTTGCATTAAGGCTTTTCTCATTTAACGTAATTAATTCACCCAAGAAAAGCAGGTTATTTTTTTGAATTATTCTCTTTGCCGCAGAAAATAATGACAGGTATTTTTGTAAAGAAAAAAAAATTAATAACAAATTTTACAACTAAAATGAAAACCATTTTGAGAATTTCAACCAGCGTACTAAGAGTAATTTTTATTTTACTCATATGCAGCTTTGCTGTCGCACAGCCAAAGGAAGCACCCCATGAATTTAAAAATTCTGTACAGTTCAACAAGCATTTTGATGACCCGCCCATGGAAACAGATGCAATGCAGGAAAGATTTTTTACAGGTGCTGCAGCTAATGACAACGCGGGGACATCAGTCTCCTCTGCAGGTGATGTTAACGGAGACGGATTCGACGACATAATTGTCGGAGCTCCTAACAATGATGCGGGAGGATCAAATGCCGGCAGAGCTTATATTTATTTTGGCGGGCTGATCATCAACAGCATTGCCGATGTAATATTAACCGGAGCGGCAGCAAATGATAACTTTGGTATTTCCGTTTCTAAAGCAGGAGATGTAAACGGTGATGGATATTCAGATGTAATTGTGGGCGCCCATCTCAATGACGCAGCGGGCAACAATGCAGGAAGAGCTTATATTTATTTTGGAGGAGAGAATATGAATAGCACTGCAGACGTAACATTGACGGGACAGGGTGCAGATAACTCGTTCGGGTTTTCCGTCTCAACTGCAGGCGATATGAACGGTGATGGATTCAGTGATGTAATAGTCGGTGCATTCATGAATAATGCAATGGGTGCAGGATCGGGAAGAGCATATATTTTTTATGGCGGTGCGCCAATGAACAATCTTTCAGATGTAGTTCTCACCGGTGCTGCCGCAAATGATAACTTCGCATTTTCAGTTTCTTATGCAGGCGATGTAAACGGAGACGGCTATTCGGATGTAATTGCAGGATCTCCTTTTAATGATGCTGCTGCTACAAATGCTGGAAGGGCTTACATTTTTTTTGGGGGCTCTACAGTTGACATATTTGCCGATGTAACAATCAGCGGTGCAGCAGCAAACGATAATTTTGGATTGTCAGTCTCCGGTGCAGGCGATGTGAATGGCGACGGATTTTCTGATGTGATCAGCGGAGCTCCTTATAATGATGCAGCGGGCAATGAAGCAGGAAGAGCTTACATTTTTTTCGGAGCGGGTTCGATGAACAATGTTTCAGATATAATTTTATCCGGTGTCTCCGCAAATGATAACTTCGGATTTTCTGTCTCTTCGGCCGGCGATATGAACGGAGATGGTTATGGAGATGTAATTACCGGCTCATACGGAAATGACGAAGCGGGTTCATCGGCAGGCAGAGCTTATATATTCTCAGGCTCCTCTCAGATGGATAATATTGCGGATGCATACTTTACCGGTGCTATGGCAAATGACAACTTTGGTAATTCAGTTTCTTCTGCGGGCGATGTGAATGGAGACGGATTTTCAGATGTACTTTCAGGTGCTTTGAACAATGACATTGGCGGAACTGATGCAGGCAGAACTTATCTATTTCTTAATTCACTCACAGGTACGGACATTGAAGATTTATCTTTTTTCGGATCTGATACTGAACAGCTTGGAAGTTCTGTTTCTTCAGCAGGTGATGTGAACAGTGACGGATATGATGATTTTATTATCGGAGCAGTAGGAAAGGATAACTACAAGGGAGCAGCATATATTTATTATGGAGGACCATTGTTAGATCGCATACCTGATGTTACAATGTTAGGATCTGCGGCGTTCGATGAATTTGGCTATTCAGTTTCGGGAGCAGGAGATGTGAACGGTGACGGATTCAGTGATGTAATAGTAGGAGCAAAGAGCAATAGTGCGGTGGTGACAGGCGGAGGCAGAGCTTTCGTATTTTTTGGTGGAGCGGCTATGAACAATGTTGCAGATGTCACAATGTCAGGTGAAGCTATGAATGATTATTTCGGACATACTGTTTCCGGTGCAGGCGATGTAAACGGAGACGGTTACTCAGATGTTGTGGTCGGAACTCCTTACAATGATTTTAATGGTGGATCTTCCGGCAAAGTATATGTATATCTCGGAGGGCCTCTTATGAATAATATTGCTGATGTTGTTATAATGGGTACAGCAGGTCTCTTCCTGGGCAATTCTGTTTCCTCAGCAGGTGATATGGATGGCGATGGATATGAAGATATTATTGTGGGTGTCGAAGGTTACCAAACTAACCGGGGAGGTGCATTTATTTATCATGGCGGAGTTTTGATGAATAATACTGTTGACCTCATTCTTGAAGGAGCTACTGATGATGACGTTTTCGGAACTTCAGTATCCGGTGCAGGCGATGTAAACGGAGACGGATACTCTGATGTCATTGTCGGTGCATCTAATGCAGGGACCCTTGAGGAGGGAAAATCTTATGTTTTTTATGGAGGTGCAATATTGAACAATGATGCGGATGTTGTATTCTCAGGAGAAACAGAGACTGACTATTTTGGATACACTGTGTCGTCTGCCGGAGATGTAAATCATGACGGGTATTCAGATGTAATGGTGGGTGCTATAGGTGTGGATGATGCAGGACCTGCTGCCGGACGTGCTTACATTTATTATGGTGGTGTTGCAATGAATAACTCGGCTGATATAATAATGAATGGAGTTCAGGACAATGAAGAGTATGGAAATGCAATATCATCAGCAGGAGATGTGAACGCTGATGGATTTTCAGATGTGCTTGTTGCTTCATCAATAAATTCCAGCGGAAACGGAAGAGCAGACCTGTTCATTTCATCTTCCCCTGAAATAAAACCGGGAATTGTTTCTGTCAAAGATGTTCCGTTTGATCAGGGAGGAAGTGTTGCAGTAAAATGGATGAGAAGCGGTTACGATATAAACGGTCAGACAATTGTTACAAGTTATCTTATAGAAAAAAGTGTACCTCCGGGAATTACAGGATTCTCCTGGCAGAATGTTGTAACAATACCTGCAACCAAAAATCTTTCATACACATATCTTGCATCGACACAATCAGATTCAGGAATTTCCAACGGAACAATTTTCTTCAGGGTCACCGCTCTGACTGCGAATGTTAATCAATACTGGAGGTCAAATATTTTGTCAGGATACAGCGTTGATAATTTATCACCCGCAGCTCCCGAAAATCTTACAGCATTTATGAGCGGATCATCCGCACAGCTGGAGTGGGATAACAATACTGAGGCCGACTTAGATCACTATATTATTTATCGTGATGAGATAGAGATTGGAATTTCTGAATTGAGCAGCTATGAAGATGAGTCAGCGATTGCGGATTCCAGTTATCAGTATACAGTTGCAGCAGCAGACATTCACGGAAATGTAAGCCCGCTTTCAGATCCGGCTTACATCCATCCTGAAGGTCAGGGTCAGATTGATCTCACTGTGTTTCTTCAAGGTCCATACATGCAGGCATCTAACAATATGTTGGCAGGAGATACGATCACAGTTTATTTAAGAAGTTCTTCTTTCCCTTACACTCTAGTTGATTCTTCAAAGTCATTCGTGAATGCAAACGGTCAGGGAACATTCCAGTTTAATAATATCTCAAACGGCGTTCAATATTATATTCATATAAAGCACAGAAATGCAATTGAAACCTGGAGCGCATCTCCGCAGAGCTTTTCGGGTTCAATGATGACTTATAATTTTACAACATCAGCAGCACTATCATTCGGAAACAATGTGATGCAGGTTGACGCTTCACCTGTAAGATTTGGATTGTACAGTGGAGATGTTAATCAGGACGGCAGTGTAAATTTAACGGATATAATTTCAATAGCAAATAATTCTTCTAACTTTGTTAATGGTTACGTTAATACAGATCTTAATTTTGATAATACTACAAATCTTACTGATATCTTAATTGCATCGAATAATTCAAGCAGCTTTGTACATAGAATTATCCCGTAAAAATTTTAAATTTTAAATTTGAAAAGGAAAAGTTTCAATTAAAAAGTTAAAAATGAAATAACCTCAGGTTTGAAAAATCGTCCCACGTCAGAGTCTCCGGTGCTTTATCAGGGACTCTGACGTAATGGATTCTAAGTCCTGTCCCACGTCAGAGTCTCCGGTGCTTTATCAGGGACTCTGACGTAATGGCTCTAAGTTTTTTATCCTAAATGATAGTATACTCACTGTTCTCAATCTCAACTCATTCTCTTTTCTAATCTCAATTCATACACTCGTTCCCGATCTCTTGATTGGGAACGGTTCCTTTTAGAATTGAAATTTTAAATTTTGAAAGGAAGAACTTGAAAATTTGAAAAGTTAAATTTGAAAAGGAAAAATTACAGTTGAAAAGTAAAAATTGAAATACTCGCTTGTTAAGGTAATATTTTTTTTACCACATAGGTACAAAGAAAACATAGTAATATTTTTATTCTCTCGTTTCTAATCTCGAAGAAAGAACGGGTTATTTTATTTCAAAAGAATCATCTTCTTTGTTGCAACAAATTTATCTGTCTTAATGCTGTAAAAATAAATTCCGCTCGACAGTTCATTTCCGTTCACCTGAATATTATAATAACCTGCTTCCTTGAATTCATTGAGAAGAATTTTCACCTCTCTACCATTTACATCATACATCGAAATATTAATTACACCGCTATTCGGAATACTAAAATCTATTTTCGTAATTGGGTTGAATGGATTTGGATAATTTTGAGAGAGGGAGTAATGTTCAGGAGTTCCTATTACAACATCATTTTGGAGATCAAAAAATCTAAAGCTGCCGTTGTAATCGATTTGCCTTAACCTGTATTTGTATCTTCCGGAGTTCAAAGCTCTATCATTGAAAGAATAATCAACAGGAGAATTGATGGTGCCATTTCCATTTACAAATCCACTTGACTGCCATTCATGTGATTCTGAACTGAACTCACATCTTTCTATTTCAAATCTTGAATTATTAATTTCAAAAGCTGTTCTCCAACTCAGCAAAACATTTCTCCCATTAACAGTTGAACTGAATAATGTAAGTTCAACAGGCAACGGAACATCAGCTTCATCAGCACCAATGTATGGTGCTGACGCGTCACGAAGATCACCGTCTATGTCATCGGTAATACCGGGAATGGGAATTCCTCTAAGGCTCAGATTTCCAATTGAAGTACCGGCAAGATGCAGATCTGTATATGAAACGAAAAATACATCTTCTACAACAGAATGAGAATCAGTATGTGAAACTGTTCTGTATTCATTCAGTCCGGGGAAACCAATCCCATTATAATAAAACATCGACACATAAGGATAATAAAAGGGTTGAAAATAATTATGATCCGATGAAAGCTGAACATTAGAGTCATTGTTAAAAACAGCATTCCAGCCGCCGCATATATTATTCATAACGTTACACTGGATGCCCTTGGAAATTCCGATATTTGCAGCAGGGTTGTACTGAGAGTTAGATACCGACAAGATCGTATTGAAATAGATATTGATATTCGAAGAATTTGAAACGCCTATTCCCGTTTCATCGACGTAATAAATAAAATTGTTTGCAACGAGAGAGTTCTGGCAAATACAACTATTAATATCTACCCCGGAACCCGGATAAAATCTGGCCCATCCTTGTGATACAATATTATTTTTAGAAATTAGGAAGTATTGATCACAGTGTGTAAGGGAAATCCCTCCAGGCGCTGTAAGAAGTTTGACAGAAAGCAGTAGATTATTTTTTTCTATTAGCAGGGAATCATGGTTATTCAGATTAATTGCTCTTGCAGAGTTTATAATATTTCCTAATATCTGTGTACCGGAAGATTTTAATGAGCCATATAATTCCATTGCGGTAATATCTTCGAATGTATTTTCTAATATTAAAATATTTTTAAATGAAGTATTGCTATTGCAAAAAATACCATAACTATTCTGAAAAGCATTACCTTTTAAAAGGTTTTTTTCAATTATTAAATTTTTTATCGAAGCATCATTGAAGAAAAATCTATAATCCCGGACGAACCCATTACTAATGATATTGTTGTTGATAAAACTTAATCCTTCACAATTTAATGTTATGTAAAATACATATTGGTTGGCAACTAGTGACTGAGCATTCCGGAATGAAATATTTTTAAAAGTTATGTGATCAGTTCCGTTTAATGTTATCAAAGCCGGAGGATTATCTACTGAGTCTCTCCACAAGACATCATCACGATTTCCAGTTTGTGATTGAAATGTGATATTATTTGCAGCGCTTGATCCCGGAATTGAATCAATTGTGATAATCTCTTCATAGACACCGCTCAAAATATTGAAAGTCACCGGACCGTTAACGCCATTATTAACAAGAGCATTCACAGCAGAAGCAATTGTAGTATAATTCCCTCCAGTTCCAATTGTATATGTCCCGCTGAGTTGTGAGAAACATGAAGTCACTGTAATTAGAAAAATGAAAAGAGTAGCAATTGATTTAAAATTGTAATAATGTTTCATAGTTCTTCATCCTTTCAAAATAAGTTTATTTCAATAAAACCAATCTATGTGCCTATGTTTCTATGTGGTAGAAAAATAAGAAGTATGAACGCCTTCACATAGGGACTGATGAAAAAAGGTTATTGAGATTTATTAAAGTTATAAAAAAAGGATTGAAGTTGAAAGATGATTTTAACAAAGTGTGACACATTTTAAAATGTGCCACACTTAATTGTTCTAAGAAGTTATACTCTTTCCCAATCCCGGGATTGGGAACGTTTCCTTTTATTATTGAAATTTTTAAATTTTAATAGGAAAAATAACAATGGAAAAGTTAAAGTTGAAATACTTGGTCCACGGTACGGAAAGTAATTTTTTTACCACATAGACGCATACAAAACATAGTAACGATTTTCAAAACTATGTGTCTATGTTCCTATGTGGTAAAAAACTTAAGGAGTAATTTTTGTTATAAATGCATTCGCATTGTTGCTTGTTATCAATAAGTCATCAAGATTTGTAATATTATCGCCCGTAACATCCGAGTTTATGTAGCCGGTTGCAAAAGCATTCGCATCATTATAAACCGCAATCACATCAGTTAAATTTATAGCACCGTCTGAAACAACATCACCACTGTAAAATCCATATCGCACTGGAGAATCATCGATAAGCTTCATGTTATTTCCAAAAGCTTTGGATGACGCTGTAGAAAAATCATAATTATTATTACCATAAAAAAACATGAGGGGATTTGAGCTCCAGGTCTCAATTGAGTTACGGTGCTTTACTGCAACATAGTATGAGGTAAATAAGCCGCCCTCTACAAAATACTCTTTACCTGCGGAGTCCAGATCGTCTTTCAATGTTTGAACTATCGCATATGGTGCAGTGCTTTGTCTTATTGAAACTGCAACACTGTCACCAATCATTTTATTTTCATCTTTATTGTAGAATCCCTCTATAAAAGAAGTCAAATACAGAACAACTTTACGGCATAAGATCGGATTCTCTTGCACGTAGTAAAGATTGTTAATTGTATCCAGGAGAGGAACTAAAGTTTGAACACGGGATTCTTTTGATTCAATCGAAGGCGTAAAATATTCAACGAAAGTATTTTGAGGAGGATTCAACTTAAATTTAAAATTGGGATAAGCTACGTTGCAAAGAAAGCAATGCTTATTTGTAGAAACTCTTACTCTCAGAATTGGTGTACCGGGAAAAACATTACTGACAATAAAATTAGCTTTGGGATCCGGAACATTAGGAGAAGCATAAAATGTATTGCCAATGATCTTAACATTGATATTCCGTAAAGCCGGAGGCAGAGAACCGGGAGGCAGACCAGTTAAAACCTTTGAAACTGTGATCACTCCCTGGCCTGCGAGCCATGCAGAATCAAATGTCACATAAATTCGTGATGTGCCGAATTCGAACTGATCGCAGGTGGTGTCACTTGCGTTTGTCCAAAGTAAATAAATATCGAATTGACAAATACTGTCTGCTGTAATGAAATTTGCTAAAGACATATTAAATCTGGGCTCTGTTGCATTCGATAGTTCGCTAAAAGTTGCGAGTAAGAATATGACAGCGAGTGAACTGTACAATTTATTCATAACCTTTAAAATTTGTTTCTTAAAATTATGAAAAAAGCTTGAGAGTTGAAAGATGATTTTAACAAAGTGTGGCACATTTTAAAATGTGCCACACTTAATTGTTCTAAGAAGTTATACTCTTTCCCAATCCCGGGATTGGGAACGTTTCCTTTTATTATTGAAATTTTTAAATTTTAATAGGAAAAATAACAATGGAAAAGTTAAAGTTGAAATACTTGGTCCACGGTACGGAAAGTAATTTTTTTACCACATAGACGCATACAAAACATAGTAACGATTTTCAAAACTATGTGTCTATGTTCCTATGTGGTAAAAAACTTAAGGAGTAATTTTTGTTATAAATGCATTCGCATTGTTGCTTGTTATAAGCAAGTCATCAAGATTCGTAATGTTATCACCGGTAACATCCGAGTTAATGTAGCCGGTTGCAAAAGCATTCGCATCATTATAAACCGCAATCACATCTGTTAAATTTATAGCACCGTCTGAAACAACATCACCGCTGTAAAATCCATATCGCACTGGAGAATCATCGATAAGTTTCATGTTATTTCCAAAAGCTTTTGAAGAAGCAGTAGAAAAATCGTATGTCTGCGAGAATTCAAAATATACCGGGTTTGAGCTCCATGTCTCAATGGAATTTCGATGTTTGACCGTAACATAATACGACGAGCCGAAGGCAGCATTTTCGTGTACAAAATATTCTTTTCCTGCTGAATCCAAATCATCTTTTTGAGTTTGTACAATTGTAAAAGGAGGCGAAGTATTTCTTAATGATACAGCAACACTATCACCTATCATTTTATTCGTAATACTATTATAAAATCCCTCAATAAATGAAGTTAAGAATAATGTTCCGTGGAAACATGGATGCGGAAATGTTTCTGCAACAGTATAGATATTGTTGATGGTATCCAGAAGCGGACTTAATATCTGAGCAGGAGTGAAATATTCAATGAAAGAATTTTCAGGAGGGCTCAGCTTAAACTTAAAATTTGGAGTTCTACCACAAAGAAAGCTATGTTTATTTGTAGAAATTTTAACCCTGATCAATAGTGTACCGGGAAATACATCACTTATGATGAAATTAGCATTTGGATCAGGAGTATTTGGAGAAAAATAAATAGTATTCCCACTGATCAGAATGGTATCATTTCGTAAAGCTGGAGGAAGTGCTATGGGAGGCAGACCGGTTGAAACTTCGGAAGCTGTGATCACACCCTGTCCTTCGAGCCATGCCGGATTAAATGTTACATAGATTCTCGAAGTACCAAATTCAAAAGGATCGCAGGTTGTGTCACTCTTATTACTCCACATTAAGTATACATCAAAACGATAACTATTAAATGGATAATCTATAAAATTTGATATTGTCACGTTGAATTTGGGAGCTGTTGCATAAGCCAAGTTGCTAAAAGAAGTGAGGAAGAATATGACAGCGAGTGAACTGTATAATTTATTCATAACCTTTAAGATTTTGTTTCTTAAAGTTATAAAAAAAGGATTGAAGTTGAAAGATGATTTTAACCAAGTGTGGCACATTTTAAAATGTGCCACACATAATTGTTTAAGGAGTTATGCTTGAGATGAATAAATTTGAATTGTTCGTTACAAATGTAATGTCAGCCAAGTTTGTTAACTTATCACCATTCACATCCGTTGGTACATAGCCGTTTATAAAATTAGTGGAGTTGTTGAAAGTTGATACAATGTCCAGCAGACTTATTATATCATTCTGATCAACATCTCCGTTGTAGATTCCGAACCTTAAAGGTGATGCATCTACCTGTATAAGATTATTTCCGTATGCCTGTGATGCAGCAGTTGTAAAATCATAATTGTGAGTGTTGCCTGATACAAATGTTACGCCTCCGGGCTTGCTCCACGTTTCAGTACTGTTTCTGTGTTTAACTGTAACATAATAATTTCCTGAGACAGTACTGCTGAAAGTAAACACTCCCTTCATTGTAACAGAATCAACGACGGCTTTCGAAGAGTCTACAATGTTGAACGGTGAATTTACATTTCTCAGATATAAAGACACGGTATCCTTCATGTTCATCCTGTTTGTAGTTGAATTATAAAATCCCTGTATGATCATAGTCGCATTTAATTTTACCGGCATATCATATTTGAAAGTTCTATAGCTATATATGTCAGTCGGCAGTGTAAGCTCAAGAGCTTTCACCCCGGTGGGCTTGACTTCAGTCATCGTTGGATTAGTCGCGCCCCAGCTTATGAGAGTATTACCGTTTGAAAGTCTTTGTACAGAACCCATTGCAAAACCAAATATGTCAGGAGTGTTTCTATAACTCCATACAAGTGTCGCGGTTTTGGTCAGCTCATTCAATGTATACTCTACAGCCCTTGAATGAGGAGGTGAGTGATAATTTCCGTTATCATACAATATGACATTGCCGTTCGGTATGCGCCTGATGGAATGCTGATAACTGAATTGGATCGGATCATTGATAAAAGTAAATTGATTCTGTGTTCCTCCCATACGCCACATAATACTTCCGGTGCTGCGGTTTATTTTTGTAATTTCGCTGAAGTGTCTTGAAGAGATCATAATATTGCCGTCGGTATCCATCTCAATTGCATTCCCATGAATATAGTCTACACGCGACGAAGTAAGATCCACATGATTTGCATCTGTGATCGCAACATGATCCCAGCTTCTCCATTGAAAAACAACATTCTTGTTCTGATCTATCTCCTGAATTATTAACCCTATTACTGTTGCGTTGGGTTGACCGCCCGGAACTATTAGGCTCATATTCACTATCTGAGGATCATAGCTCATAAGCAATGCATGCCCGTTTGGAAGAACTCTCAGTTCGTGAAGATCAGTCATGTAACCGTTGCCGCAATAAAAGCTGTCAATTATTTTATACTGGTTGTTCATTGCATAATACTTGTGCTTCGTAGCATGATTGTCATAATAAGTTAAAGTACCGTTCGGTTGTTTTTGAAAATCAAAAACGTAATCAGTCGGCGTGACATCTTTAGAATAATAAACTGTGCCGTCATTATTCAATATGAAAAGAAACGGAGTGTATGGAATTTTTTCATAAGGAAAATTTGTCATGAATAAATATCCGGGTGCCGGATTGTTTGAAGCAGTTACAGTGATCAATGGGAATCCAAGATCTGATCTCGAGTCATCGGACTGATAGGCTGATGTTTTTCCAAATTCCTCCCTGTTAAATTCATGATGATCGAATGCAACCTCAGTCTCCTGTGTGTAAAAAGAAAAGGCCATGTTGTTGCTTGAAGGTGTCGAGGTTTTTAGACCTCTGAGAGTTACATCAACTCTTTCATTGTATAAAAATGAATTGTGCGGCTTAAAGATAAATTTATTTTTATCCGATGTAAGAATAATGTCCCCTGTGTGATTACCGCTCAATGTTCCTGTAACTTTGATCAATGAGTTTAGATCAGTGCTTCTTATATCACCATCAAATCCGAGAATAATATTATTACTTGGGCTCACATATTTCGCATTCTGAACCGGATCTGTATAAATGATACGCGCCTGTAAATTAAAATTTATAAATAATGTTAAAACTGTGAACAGTAAAGCAAATGAAAAAGACAGTATTCTTTTGTTCATTTAATAAACCTTTCTTTAAATTATTAAAAATTATCTTAATTGTAAAAATTGAATTACTCTTTTTAAATAAAGTGTGCGCTTAGAATAAGCTGAAGGTGAAAATTATTTTTGGGGTTTTGTAAAAAAAATTTATTTGTTCAACCAAACTAAATAAACATCGGCCTGAACTCTTGGGGAGCTATAGAAGAGCGAACTGAAAAAATATTCAGTCGCAATTTTCACAAATTATAAATTGGGTTTGACAAACCTATTACATCAATAATATTTTGTCAAGTCACATTCATTTGGAATTTGGTTGAGTGATGAGTTTAGTGAGTTAAGTGAGTTGAGTGGTTAAGTGAGTTGAGTGAGTTGCATTCTTTGTCTCGCATTCATTTTGTCCCCGCAGAGTCATTCCGCAAAGAATATTTTGCAGCTGGAAGCACAATTGTGCGGAAGACTCTGCGGATGAGTGCAAGTAATCGATCGAGTGTCAAGAGCAGATGTACATAAGATTTACAAAAAGGATATATTAAATGTTGATTTATCTTTAGGATGCATTTAATTTTAGAGTGATGAGCGTTCGAAAACTTCATACAGAATTCAATTCTTCTATTATCTCACTTTTACCTGCTTCAGTTGGATTTCATTATTTCAGATTACAATTTTTATGATTACATATACCGGTGTTTCGATATATTGAAATCCAAACACGTATATACCTGCGGATACGTCATAATGCCAAACCATCTTCATTCACTTGTATTTACTAAGAATGAAAAGGACCTTATTAATTCTATTATAGGTGAAACTAAAAGATTTATGTCTTATGAAATAGTATCAAGACTTGAGCAGAATGGAAGGAAAGACTTGCTCAAGATAATGCATGAATCAGTTAATGCAAATGAAGTCAAGAAAGGTAAACTACATAATGTTTTTGAACCATCATCAGATATTAAAGAGATTTATACTGAAAAGTTTATAAGACAAAAATTAAATTATATGCATAAAAATCCTGTATCCGGAAAATGGAGACTCGCTAATAATTATTTAGATTACATACATTCAAGCGCAGGATTTTATGATTTGGGGAAAGAAGGAATTTACAAAGTAGTTCACTATGAACAAGCTATGATGATGTAAGTAGACTAAAGGCATTTGTGTAGGCTTCCGCAGAGTCTTCCGCACTTGGTTTGTTCAACTTAAAATCGTCAAAGCAGAATGACTCAGCGGGTCACAGGAGTAAGTTTGTGCTGACTAAAAAATTCGTTATTGTTGAATGACTTGTCGGGAGCGCAACTCAATCGTTGCTCTAATCCTCCAAGAATGAATTCCCACTTACATAAAGATCAAAATTTATTTTCAAGATTTAATTCATTCATACGATGTAAACTTTCCTTCTCTATTGAAGGACCACCTATCATACCATTTCCATTATGAAATGTCATTGCAACTTGAATATATCCAAATGCATTGTCAACTAAATTCTTAATTCCTTTCTTATCTTGTTCAAGAAAGTCTAATAGTTTTTCTAATTTCGATTCAAATGTATCAGGTTCTGGGTTTGGTGTAAAAGTGATCGAACTGAACGTATGATTTGTTTTTCCGTTCCACCTGGAATCTCCCTTGTTCCAACTTTCGGTTGGAACTAAGCTTGTTAATGAACACAATTCTTTCAAATCCATTTTCTCTGAGGTAGCTCTGAAATAAATTCTAATAAATGGTTCGGTATCAAACCCGATTACAGTTTCAGTTTCATGATCAATGTAAACTGTGAAATAAAATCTTTCATTAACAACTTGTAAATATACAATTGTGAGATTCTTCTCACTTTCTAGATCAATTCTAAGTATTTTAAGTAAGTTGTTCTCGTAAACGGGCTGATGAATTTCTAAATATTGTTCGGTTACTAATAAACTTTTTTTTATTATTTCATCTTCAACTAGTTGAATTACTTTCTCGTCTGTCATACTATATTAATTCTCATATGTTAAATCATAACTGTTTGGATCAATCCACATTTGAATAAATTGTTTTCCCTTCTCAGTTAATACCACTATGAACTCTTGTAATTCAGTCGAACCATCATTGTAAGTATATTTACAAATTGTATGTGCATTTATAACTAATTCTTCATCAAGTAGATTTTTTATAGACAGTTGACCATAAATAATTACTTTGTTTAAAGTCCTTAAGTGATCCAGCACGCTTAATTCATAGCCAGTATATCTGTCCGATAAAAAAATTAGTTTGCTTTTATAAGCCAGCATAGATTTTTTATCAATTTCTCCTTTGTCGAAACGAGTGTGACAATTCGGACAAAGGGCAATCAGATTATTATACTCATGCTTTCGAACCTTTGCGTAAGATTCAATATGAGCTATTTCAGTTGTGGGATGTCTGCACGTAGGAATTGCGCATCGATGACCTGCTTCAACCAATAGTTTTCTTTTTAGCTCAGCAGGTATTGATTCTCTGTTCATCTTTTTCTAATTATCTAATAGTTTGTGTGAAGAAAAGTTATTCCAAAAATTAATCGATAGGAGAATGATTGGTTTCAAAATAAGAAAAAGTTATTTCTTATGAAATCATAATAAAAGACTAAGATCTTTAAGGAATAACTCTGCGGAGACAGGGTTGAGCAAGATTTTAATGTTCCAGACCAAAGGAATTATCCGCAGAGTCTTCCGCAGTAAGTTTGTACAAACTCAAAATCGTTATTGCGGAATGACTCTGCGGAGACAATGTGGAAAAACGAAATTATCCGCAGAGTCTTCCGCACAAAGCTTGTACTAACTAAAGAATTCGTTATTGCGGAATGACTCTGCGGAAACAAAAAACGACTCACGATTCACGACTCACGATTCACGTCTCACGACGTCTCACGTCTAATTATAGCTCAGCTTAAACGGCACCTTCAGCGCAAGCACAATATTCCTTCCCATATTGTTTGCATAAAATGTTGTTCCGTTGTAAGTAGCGTTGAGAAGTTTGATCCTTGACATGAAGTCAATGTAAACTTTGTTAAGCATGTTGTTGCAGGTCAGTGTGATATTTATCAACTGGTTTTCAAATCTAAGGTCACAGCCGAAGCCTGCGTTAAGAAGTGTATATGCCGGAGTACCGACTTCATTTTCTCCAAGCCTTGTCTTTGCAAGAGCAGTGTATGTTGAAAGTTCAAAGTAAGGACTGTAAAAAACTTTCCAGTTGTCGAGTTCGAAATGCATTGATGCCGTTATCTTATCGGCAGGTATTAATGGAAGATTTGTACCATCACTTCGCTTTGCTATTACGATTGAGTAGTTAGCGCGAAGTTTCAGCCAGTCAACAGGCTTTATATTCATATCAGCCTCCAATCCTTTTAATGTAGCATCCGACTGAAAATATCTGAATACAGGATAGCCTTGTATGGTATCAGTAGTTTGTCCGAGATAAATATAATCGTTGATACTATTATTGTAACCGGTAAGTTCAAACGAAAAATGTTTGTTCTCAAAAAGAAGATCAGCATCAACTTCGACACTCTGCTCTCTATTGAAATTAGGATTTCCAATTTCATATTGAAAGACACCTTCATGCAATCCGTTCGATGTAAGCTCTGCAAGATTCGGAGCACGGAATCCCGTTGAAAGATTTGATTTGAGTAAAAGTTTGCTGAAGATCTTATAAGTTATACCCGCGGAACCGTTAACGGAATTGTAATGTGGATTTATAGCAGGGAAGTAACCGATGGAGTCAACCACTCCAAACTCTTTTGTCTTAACAGTATACCTGTCATATCTTACACCGCCTTCAAAAGAAAATTTATCCTTTCGATAGTTAAGTATTCCAGTTGCTGAAAGTGATTTAACATCTGCGTCAGGTATCAATCGTCTTTCACCCGAGTTAACATTTGACTGAAGAAAACCCTGTGAACCGACTGTGATCTCAGTATTTTTATTTGCTGTATAAAGCCAGCTCAAATCCAGTGAGCCGGTTCTTAAAATCATATTAAGATCACCGAACTGCAGGCTATCCGGAAGAAATCTTTCATCGTTGCCTTCCTGCTCTTTTCTGTTATTATAAATATATCCGAGATTGACTTTGAATTTCGATCTCTCTTTTATGAAAATATTCTGAAAGGTTACATTGTGAACTCTGAGTAAATGATGAGGACCATTGAAGCTTCTGTCAAAACGATTTTCGTGTCTCGCAATTTCTTTTTCAAATTCTCTACCTTCTAAAATTCCGTAAGTATAGCTTGTGTAACTGTAATTGAGCTTTCCTGCCCATATGCCTTTGTTATAACCACCACTTGTCTTAATAGTATAACCGCCGAATCTTGTTTCGGGAATTCTGTCACCGTTGCCGTCAAGATAATCCGCATGAGTTTCACCTCCGAATCTGACAAGCCAGTTAAAATTATTCTGCGCTCCTTTGAAACCGGCGTCTGCAAGTATGCCAAGAGTATTAGTATAAAATTTCACATTCACATCCGCGATCTCCTGTCCGACCGGAGCAGGATGCTCATCAGTAATACTCACAACGCCACCGATTGCTTCGGGTCCGTACAAAAGACTTCTCGGACCTTTTATTACTTCAATGTTATCGATGCCGTCACTGCTCATAACAAGACCATGTTCGTCCTGCCATTGCTGATTATCGAATCTGATCCCGTTAACCATGATACCGATCCTGTTCCCATACAATCCTCTGATAACAGGTTTAGAAATACCCGTGCCTGTTGACAGTTGCCATACACCGGGAATTTTTGTAACAGCTTCTGAAATATTCATAGATCCCATGCGCATGAGTTCCTTCGCGGTGATCTTTTCTGTCTGATATGATTTTTCAATTGCAGTGTCAGTAACAACGATCTCTTCTGTGGAAATTTCTTCGGGAATTAGTTTTACGTCAATGGGTTCACTCACTTTGTCAGTTTCGATTGTAAGATCAAAATTTTTATAACCCAGCAATGAAAACTGAAATTGAAAGATACCATTTGGAAGACCGGAGATCCTGAAATTTCCGTTGACGTCAGTCGTTACAACTTTTTGAATATCCTGTACATAAACGGAAACACCCTTCAGCTTTTTATCCGTGACCGCATCATTGACAGTGCCCTTTATTATTGTCTGTGAATAAGAGGGGAGAGACAGAAGTATGAATAATGAGATAAGCAGTAATTTCATTTGTCAGTATAAAATAAAAAAGGGAGTCGTTAAGACTCCCTTTAGAAATGAAAATTTATTTTCTGACTACTTTTTTTGGTGCGCCGAAATAGAATGATACTCCTGCGTAGCCGTTGAATGAGTTAATGCTTCTTGTTGGGAATGACATACCGTCTTCAGTATGTTCTTCATCACCAAGATCGATCTCATTTGCGCCGACTTCTGAAGGATCATCTGCTCCTTTTCCGATCGGGTTGATCATATGATATTTAAGACCGACTATAAAACCAACGCTCTCGCTCATTCTGAAATCAACACCACCGTCAAACTGGATACCAATTCTTGTTTCGGATTTCATATCCATTGGTCCGGTTCTTTGAGCACCTTTTACTCTTACTTCACGACCGAATTCAAATTCACCGCTGAAGAAGTTTCCGGCAAGACCTGCACCAAGGAATGGATTAACTTTTTGAGTTGGTGCAAATGCCCATTCTCCACCAAGATATATCGACATGACATTTACTTTGGGTTTAAATGATGTTACTGCAAGTTCATTGGCTGCATTAATTCTGAATACAGCATCAGTGCTGTTGCTGAACATGTTGTATGTTAAACCTAATACAACTCTTGCATTTCCTTTTTTCCCGAAAGCAAGCTTTCCGTCTGCACCAAAGTTGACAAGATGTTTTGTATAGTATGGAAACCAGTCAGCGTCTGCTCTGTTATCTTCTGACACCGGGCTAGTCGGAGGAACATCTGTTTTGAAGTCTCCTAGTGGAGTACCGTAACCGCCGGTTAAATGTACTGTTATTTTTGGTTGCGCAAATACCGATGTCGAAGCGAATAATAATATTGTAATAAATATAATACTTAATTTTCTCATTATGAGTATGATTTTAATTAATAAATGAATCATCTTTGCAAATGCAAAGAGATATCTGTTAAACGGTGATCTTATTATTAATTAAACTGCGGGTGGCCCTCTGTCTTTGACAGAGAATCTTGCGATGAACTCTAAAGGTGACGAGTCCCGTAAAGGGATCTCAAATAAAAGTGGTCTTTCAATATCGGATAAAAAATCAGTTGGAAGTACTACCTCGGTGTCGGTTTCTTCAAAAATTCCTAATATAGTCCCTATCTCATCTTTTTCCGCGGCCATTTCAGAACCAAAGTCTGCTGCAATAATAATGAACGCAGCAAAGAAAAGAATGATTAGGATGTTATTTTTATTGGAATTTTTTTTGAATATTACCCGGGACACTATTCTATAATTTTATTCTAAACTCAAAATACTATTTCTAAGTATCTTCACTTCAAAAAAACGTGCATTGATAAAAAATTTATTCAATATACTAAACTTGATTTTAAAAAAATACCATAGATTATTACAAAAAAAAGTGATACCTGAAAGATCAGGTATCACTTAAGATATTTTACGAACTATGTTTTATACTAGCTTATTTTTTCTTTATCACAGGATTCTTACTGAACTTCCATTGAAAGCTGAGAATCAACTGTGCAGTATTTGTCTTATATTCTGTAATGGTTGTTCTCTTTGAATCATTTAAATTGGTAAGTCCAAAATTGTCTCTTGCCTCAACTGTAAAGCCCATGTTTGTGCCAACTAGGAATTGAACACCAAGTCCACCGGCTAAACCGAAATCAATTTTCTTTGTAGAATCTTTAATATCTACTTCAGATTCGGGAACTGTAGAGTAAGCATCTGTTTTGATTTTATTACCTAACAAGATTCCCAAATATGGACCGGCATTAACAAAAAACCGGGTTTTCTTTCCGGTGCCGAAATAAATCTTAGCCAATAGCGGGATGGAAACAAAATCAATGTTTTGTTGTCCTTTGATTGTTGTAGAAACACCCCCTACTGTAGTTGTTGCTTCAAGATCTGCTCCTTTTCTCTCATAAGCCGCTCCAAGTTTCAGAGAAAATGTAGGGCTTATATTATACTGTACTGCTAATCCACCCATAAAACCAATTCCGGTTTTGTAGGTATCGGTTGTATCCTTAGGGTCTAGCCTTAGGGATCTGATTCCAACTCCGGCTTCAGGTCCGAATTCCCATTTATAAGTTTGTGCTTGCGAATTGTTTGTAGACATTAAAAGTAATGCTACAAATAAAGCAGCAAAAAAAGTTTTTAGTGACGTCATGTTTTTTGATTTAATTATTAAATTATTTAATAGGCTGTAAAATAGTAATATTAACATTAAGATGTAATCCATTTTATGAAGTTATTTCTCATTTATTATTAATAAAGTACTCTTACTTTTACTCCTTATTATATGGAAAATAGCCTAAGAGAAAAGGTCTAATTTGATCTCTTATTAGACCTTTTTAAGAAGTTGCTTAAATAAAATTTCCGTCGGAATAGATCTATTTCAATAGGATCATTTCCTTCATATCAATCACATTTCCGTTTACCAAAAGTGAATAAAAATAAATTCCACTCGCGTTTTGACTACCATCAAAATCAATCTCGTAGCTTCCCGTCGAAAGCATATCCTTTACTAGAGTAACGATTTTTTTCCCAAGGACATCATAGATTATTAATTCAACTTCTTGCATCCCGCTTTTTGCATCTTGAAGTATATCGAATTTTATCTTCGTCACAGGATTGAACGGATTGGGATAATTTTGATAAAGTCTGAATCCTGAAGGAATGATCTCATTGTTCATATGAATTCCGGTTGACTGTGAATATTTTATTGTAACAATATCAAGATTGCCCGTCGAGCCGGTGCTGTTTCCTGCAAGATAAACATTATTGAGATTATCGATTGCAATACTTGCCGGAAAATCAAAACTATTACCGTTTCCGTTATATCTTTTTTCCCATTGCAGGTCACCCTCAGGATTATATTTCATAAGAAGGAAATCAAGATCTGATCCGTCACCTGTGCTCGCTCCCATTAAATAAATATTTCCTGAACCATCGGTTAATATGTCATCTGCATCATCGAAATCATTTCCAGTTCCGTTGTATCTTCTCGTCCATTGCTCTGCTCCGGTGGAATTATATTTTACAACGAGCCAGTCAAAGCCTGAACCGTTGCCTATACTTTCACCAAAGGAATAAACATTTCCTGATCCGTCAACTGCAATGCCGCTGCCCTGATCTGAATTATTAAAAGGACTGTTGTATCTTGTTCCCCATTTAACAGTTCCGTTCCTGTCATACCTGATCGTATAATAATCCACATTGGATGTGCCGGCACTTGTTCCGTTTACATAAATGTTTCCCGAATCATCAACTGCCATTGAATTCGAGATGTCAAAATTATTTGAAGGACCGTTATAGGTTCTGAGCCATTGCTGAACTCCGGAGGAATTATATTTTATTGTGCAGTAATCTGCTCCCGTCCCCGCACCTGATATGAAACCGGAGATTATGATGTTGTCCGAATCATCTAGAAGTAGTGAACTTGTTCTGTCAAATCCGTTTGCCGGACCGTTATAGGTTCGGACAAACTGTTCTTCTCCCGACGAATTATATTTTACAAGAATCATATCGGAAGAATTTCCTTTAATGCCTCCGGTAACATAAATATTATTCTGATGATCGAGCCGAAGAAAATTAGCTTCATCCGAGCTGTCTCCAACGCTGTTATAATATGATATCCATTCACGGTTTCCGTTAGCATCATATTTCATTGTACAGAAATCCATACCGGTATTTTCACGTGTACTTCCTCCGGTCACATAAATATTTCCGGCATTGTCAATTGCGGCACCATTAGCATGATCTTCTCCGTTTGCGGGACCATTAAATGTCTTTATCCATTGCTGCACTCCGGCGGAATTATATTTGATTATACATTGGTCTGCATCTGCGCCGTCAACGTATGTATGTCCAACCGTGTAAACATTTCCAGCTTCGTCAGTGAATACATGCCAACCGTAATCAGAACTGTCGGATGCTCCGTTAAACCTTGCTGCCCACTGTTGTGTGATCTGAGCACTGATTGAAACAGTCATAGATAAAAAAAATATTAATGCTAATAAACAGTTTATCATCTTCATAATGTTTGAATATTAAGTTGACTCTAAAATATTTATTCCGGATACGAACTAAATTCTATTTGGTTCAGCTTTCAGCAACTTGAAATTCAAAAGGTTATTCTGTTAAGTGTTAAAGGTTTCAGTCATTCAAAGATATCTCAAACTTTACAATTTAATATTCTGAATTTTCATATTGATGAAATTTTGAAGTATCTCAATTCTAAATTATTCTTGCAATTAAATTTTTTTAATATTAGTTTTCACGTAATAATTATTCCTCGTCTTTATTTAATACCGCGTTCGATCCTTGTGTCCCCAATATTATCCAAAGTCCCTCAATAGTTAGTAGTTAATTTTTATTTTGCCAACATGGAAGAAAATTATTAGTCTTCTGCAAATTACAAAACATAATTTTTGGAGTATGATTATACTTCAGCATGGTCAAAATCTTTCACCAAATCTGAAAATGAAAAACATCTACGGACCAATCTTTTTGTTAATATTAATTTTCGTCAGCTCGGAATTATTTGCTCAGAAATCTGCGGATGAAATTGCCAAGCAACTGTCAAACCCGGTAGCAAGTCTGATTAGTGTACCGCTCCAGTTTAATTTTCAATTTAATATTAATGGAAAGAATGGCGGCGAGAACGGATACAAAATGCTTCTGAACTTACAGCCAGTCATTCCGATGAGTCTCGGAAGAAAAATCAATCTGATACATCGCGTAATAGTACCGCTATCAACTCAAAAGGATGTTACTGGAAAGAACGAAAAAGAGGAAGGCATTGGAGATATTGTTTACGAAGGATTTTTTTCACCGGTAAAGAGTAAAATTATCTGGGGCATTGGACCAATTGCAAGTTTTCCAACTGCTTCGAATGATGCTTTGGGTTCAAAGAAATTATTGCTCGGCCCCGCGGTATTAGTATTAGGTCAGCCGGGAAAATGGACAATCGGGACTTTAGGATATCAGGCTTGGACTGTTGCCGGAGATAAAGACCGGGCAGATGTAAACATCGGATACCTGCAACCGTTTATTAGTTATGGTTTTGACGGCGGACTTACAGTAGGCGTCGCGTCTGAAAATACGTACGACTGGAAAAACAAAAGGCTGAGTTCAGGACTGGCCACGATAATTCTTTCACAGGTCTTTAAAATTGCGGGTAAACAAACAGCAAGCATTGCTCTTCAACCGCTGGGATATTATGCAAATGCAAATGTATCAAAACCTCAGTGGGGGGTGAGAGTTGCTTTTACGCTTGTCTTTCCACAGTAACAGTTAGCAGTTAACAGTTAGTAGTTAAGAGTTAAGAGTTAAGAGTTAAGAGGTTACTTGTTGTTATTTTGAAATTTGATTTAAATATTTTTTAAGAAAATAAAAATTATAATGGGAACACAACAATCAAACAAGATCCCTGTTACCGCAGAAAATTTTACACGAGCGGAGAGCGATCTTTATTTTGCAAGTATTGTAAAGGATGGCGGCTTTGGAAAATTTCATCACAGACGTGAGCCAACTCCAATTGATGGTCAAACCGTTATCAGAATGAACCGTGATACTTTGTATTCAGCCAGAATCTTTGATCTTGATGCAGGACCCGTAACTATCACGCTTCCTGATTCCGGTGACAGGTTCATGTCTATGCAGATAATAAATGAAGATCAGTATACATCTTCTGTAAATTATGATGCAGGAAGTTATATTTTGACAAGAGATAAGATTGGGACACGATATGTCGTAGCTGCAATCCGAACTCTTCTAACAAGCACATATCCAAAAGACGTTGCTGAAGTTGGAAAACTTCAGGATGCAATAAAGGTTGAACAGAAAAATGACGGCAAGTTTGAAATTCCTGAATGGGATCTTGAAAGTCAAAATAAGGTCAGGCAAGCATTGCTCGTGCTCGGAACGACACTTCCTGATTCAAAGAAAATGTTCGGAACAAAAGAGCAGGTTGATCCCGTAAGATTTCTCATCGGCTCGGCAATGGCATGGGGAGGAAATCCGGAAAAAGAAGCCATGTATATTAATGTCACACCGCAAAACAATGACGGCAAGACTGTGCACAAGCTTACAGTAAAGGATGTTCCTGTTGACGGATTCTGGTCTATAAGTCTTTACAATGGTGATGGATACTTTGAAAAAAATGACAGAGATGCTTATTCAATCAATAACATTTCTGCTAAGAAGAGTGATGACGGTTCAGTGACTGTACAGTTTGGTGGATGTGATGACAAGTCTATTAACTGTCTTCCAATAATGCCGGGGTGGAATTATATAGTCAGACTTTATCGTCCGAGGAAAGAAGTGCTTGACGGGACATGGAAGTTTCCGGAAGCGGAAGCTGTTGGCAGTTAACAGTTAGCAGTTAATAGTTAATAGTTGATAGTTGATAGTTGATAGTTGATACTCAATACTCAATACTAAATACTCAATACTCAATACTCAATACTCAATACTCAATACTTATTTCAAAACTTAAATAAAAAATTACAATGGCTAAAGTAAAAACAAAAGCTCCTCCGCCGAAAGCTAAGACAGAAGGAAGCGACAGTGCAAAGAAGCCGAACATCCTTGTTATCTGGGGTGATGATATCGGCATCTCTAATCTGAGCTGTTACTCTCATGGTCTTATGGGTTATCAGACTCCGAACATTGACCGCATTGCAAAGGAAGGAATGATGTTCACCGACGCATACGGAGAACAGTCGTGTACCGCGGGTCGTTCATCATTTATCACCGGGCAAAGTGTATTACGCACCGGATTAAGCAAGGTAGGAATGCCGGGAGCCCCAATAGGAATGAATGAAAAAATTGTTACTGTCGCAGGATTATTGAAAAACCAGGGTTATGCTACAGGACAGTTCGGCAAAAACCATCTCGGTGATCTGAACCACATGCTTCCGACAAATCACGGCTTTGATGAATTCTTCGGTAACCTTTATCATCTCAATGCTGAAGAAGAACCGGAAATGTATAATTATCCTAAAGATCCGAGATTCAAGCAGATGTTCGGTCCTCGTGGAGTTATACATTCATGGGCTACAGATAAAGATGACATCACTGTACAAGAAAGATGGGGGAAAGTTGGTAAGCAAAAAATTAAAGACACGGGTCCGCTTAACAGGAAGAGAATGGAAACTTGTGATGATGAATTTGTTGCAGCCGCAACAGATTTCATTAAACGTCAGAAAAAAGCGAACAAACCGTTTTTTGTATGGCTGAATACAACGCACATGCATGCATTTACACATACAAAAAAGAGAAGCCTCGGGCAAGCAGGAAAAGCACAGTCACCTTATCATGATACAATGATCGATCACGACAAGAATGTCGGTCAGATGCTTAAACTTCTTGATGATCTCGGAATTGCGGAAGATACATTTGTAATGTATTCTACTGATAACGGTCCTCACAGAAATACATGGCCTGATGGAGGAATGACTCCGTTCAGAAGCGAAAAGAATACAAACTGGGAGGGTGCTTTCCGTATTCCTATGATTGTAAGGTGGCCCGGAAAAATCAAAGCAGGACAGATCTCGAACGAAATTGTGCAGCATCACGACTGGTTACCAACATTCATGGAGATGGCAGGTGCTGGTGATGTTGTGGAAAAATTGAAAACAGGTTATAAAACTCTTGGCAGAAATTATAAGAATCACATCGACGGATTTAGTCTGCTTCCTTATCTTACAGGTGAGGTGAAAGAAAGTCCGAGAAAGCTTTTTGTATATATCAGCGATGATGGGGACATACTTGCTCTGCGTTATGAAAATTGGAAGACAGTATTCATGGAACAAAGATGCAAAGGTACTCTTGCTGTATGGACCGAACCCTTTGTAAAACTTCGTGTTGCAAAACTATATAATCTCAGAACAGATCCGTATGAATTTGCAGATATAACATCAAATACTTACTGGGATTGGTTATTGAATAATGGGTATATCAATTATGCAATGGTCGCAATTGTCGATAAATGGATTGAAACATTTAAGGAGTTTCCACCCATTCAGGGCGCTAATACATTTACAATTGGCGATGTAAGAGAGATGCTTGAGAAAACTGCTACAGGCGGAAGCCAGTGATTCAATTATCAATTATCAATTTTTGCCGAAGGCATCCCTTCGGGACAATGTTCAATTTTTCTTTCTTACGATTCGTTCCTGATCTCTTGATTGGGAACGAATTAAATAATTAGATTGGAAAAGGTGAATAAAAAAATGTCGTTACCCAAGATTTTTACTTTTGAATTTTTAATTGTAATTTTTCCTTTTCAAATTTAAAATTTTAATTTTCCAAGAACCCCTTCCTATTTCAAAACATGGATAATAATATTTTGCCTTCCTGGAATGATACACCTATAAAAAAATCGATCATCGATTTTGTAGAACGTGTTACCAAAGAAGATTCAAAAGAATTCATTTCTCCGGGAGACCGGATAGCTGTATTCGATAATGACGGAACACTCTGGACAGAGCAGCCGCTGCAGATACAAGTGTTATATTCACTCGACAGGATCGAAGAGCTCGCTGAAAAAAATCCTCAGCTGAGAGAAACACAGCCCTTCAAAGCCTTTCTTGAAAAAGATATTAAGAAAATTTCTACTTTTACAAAAAAGGAATTGATGACATTTGTTGTAACTACACACGACGGCAGAACCCCGGCTGATTTTATTGAGAGTGTTAAAGAATGGTTTTATAAAACTGCGCATCCGAAATTCAAGATCCCGCTTTCAGGCTGTGTCTACAAGCCGCAGATCGAATTGCTGAATTATCTGAGGTCGAACGGTTTCAAAACATTTATAGTATCCGGGGGCGGAGTTAATTTCATGAGAACAGTTGCAGAAATAATTTACGGCATACCGACCGAACAGGTAATCGGTACGAGTGGTAAAACCAAAGTTGAATATAAAGGCACGAGTCCGGAGGTAGTAAGACTTCCCGAGCTTCAATGTTTTGATGACAGGGAAGAAAAAGTTAACAGCATAAGTTTTCATATAGGCAAACGGCCTGTGTTTGTTTTTGGAAATTCAGATGGTGATCTTGCAATGATGAGATATGCAATTAACGGAGAGGGAGCAAGCATGGCGATGCTGCTTCATCACGACGATAACGAAAGGGAGGTCGCGTATGATAGAGATTTTAAACTGAGTCCGCTGCAAGAAGCCCTTGATGTTGCTGAGAAAGAGGGAATTAAAGTTGTGAGTATGAAGAAGGATTGGGGTAAAGTATTTTGATTTTAGATTTGAACTAGTATTGTCAGGCTGAGCTTGTCGAAGCCTGACAATAAACCATTGAAATAGAGCAACCCCTCCCGCACCCTCCCCTTTTTTAAAGGGGAGGGCCGGGGTGGGGTTCAGCAAAGTGTACAGATTTTTGATTTTAGATTTTAAATATCTATCCTAATATAAAATTAAACACAAAGAGCACAAAGAATTAACACAAAGAACAATTTGTCTTTGTGTCCTTTGTGTCCTTTGTGTTTAAATTAATTTAAAAAAAATTAAATGAGTTTAGAAAGATCTGATCTGCCGGAAGAACTTCCTTACAAAGATGAGTCAACAAATTTGATCTACAACCTTCTTTTCTGTGATGATATTTCTTTATATGAAAAAAATAACTCTCAGAAGAATGTTTATCCGTGGAATATTTTATTTTCAGACAAATGCAGCGAAACTGATCTTCAGAAAATAATTGATGACAGTGATACAGAATCCAGAGTAAAGATTCTTGCTTACAAAAAACTTATCGAATGCGGATTCAAAATTGAAAAGAAAGATCTGCTTGCGATCACAATTGAGATTGGTCTTGACAACGGGCTTGATGCTCTTGCTTGCTATAAAGACGGAAGCGCTCGCTATATAAATCAATCCGGTAAAATTATTATATGGGATGCAGCTGATGAAACAACCCGTACTTTGACCGAACAATTATTCACCGAAGGTTTGAAAACAGTTGCTCAGATTGGACCATGGGGAAAGCCCAGACTTGCTAGTCCTTCAAAAGATAAAGCAAGAATATCTTTTATTGTTTCGGGTGAACTCTATTTTGGTGAAGCGCAGGTTGAAGTTTTGTTCGATGATCCGCTTGCAAAGAATGCACTTTACTATGCGACTCAGATAGTGAAACATCTGACGGATAAAGCTTTGCAGAAATAAGCTAGTTTTTTTTACCACATAGAAACATAGGAACATAGGGTCTATGTTTCTATGTGGTTTACAAAGTTTAAGGATCCACAAATGTACTTTTGAGTCCGGTCAATTTCAAACAAATGTTTTAAATGCAAATAATTTCAATAACATTTTGAAATAATCTGAAGAGAATCTGCATAACCCACTTCCCACAAACTGCAAATAAAATCTTTGATATTACCGCGAGAAAGCAATAAGTTATCAATATGCATATCTCTATTTTAAAAATTAATTTTAAAATGAAATTAATATTTACAATCTTATTTGTATTCTTTGCAACAAATGAAATGTTTTCTCAGCCTTTATCAATACCTGGTGGTGCAACAATCAGCGAGAGACAATTGAATGCAAATAATATCCGTACATGGTTTAAGAACAACGGTGTGTTTAATAATGCGCCGGACGGCTATGCTGGATTCGAATGGCCTAAGGGAGGATTTAAGTTTGCACGTAACTATTCAGGTATTATTCTCTGTGCTGTGACAAATGGCGATACTCTGATTACTATTTGCAAATATTCATCTGAGTTCTTGCCTGGCTATACAGACATTAATGGTTTGCCGCATGGAAACGGTGATCCTGACTTCAGGACCTATAGATTAGTTTACAATGTAAATGATTCTGAAAGAACAGAGTGGCCAAACATTTTGCTCGGAAATTCTGATCAGGGAGCACCTGTTTATTTTGATTCTTCAGCTATGAGTTGGAAGCCTGTTGATTATGGAAATCAAACTATGTTTTATTCTTTTACAGATAGTTATCCGGAATCTCACACTCATTTCCAGGGAAGCACTACGCCCCTCAAAGCAGATATTAAGCAAATTAATTTTTCTTTTAACCAACCGGACGAATTAAAAAATATTATTTACCAGGAATACAGAATCATAAACAGAAGTGATCATCAATGGTCAAATACATATATCAACATGTTCAGTGATGAGATATTGGTCACTCCAATGATGATAAATCAGGAGTGGATACAAATTACAGATTAACATATACATATAATGCATTTGATACAGACCCTATATATGGTATTGCTCCTCCGGCAGTAGGTAATGCAATCATCCGATCACCACTAGAATATACAGGCAAGATTGAAGACACTGTCTTGTACTATGAGGGAAAAAGAAAAAAAATAAAAGTTGGTGTTAAAGAATTAAGACTCAACTCCTCTGTGATGTTTGGTGATGACATTCATGAGCCAAGGAACCACCATCAGGCTTTCAATACAATGAGAGGCTTGAAAAACGATGGAACTCCGTATATTAATCCAACAAATGGGTTACCGACAACATTTGTTTATTCAGGAGATCCTGTAACGAATACAGGCTGGATATTTCCCGGTTCGCAGAATCCCAAATTTTTTCAGGGATTTGGTCCTTTAACAATGAATCCCGGTGATACGCAAGTAATTGTCGTTGCACAGGTAATTGCAAGAGGATCAAGTTATCTCAACAGCATTACTAAATTAAGAGAAGCATCTCAGATTGCCAAAAATTTTTATGACAATTGTTTTACAAGTGTTGTCATTGGTATTAATAGCCTGAATTCTTCCATCCCGGAAAAGTTTTGTTTAGATCAAAACTTTCCGAATCCTTTCAATCCCACAACTAAAATAAATTATTCGTTGCCTACAACTCAAAATTTAATATTAAAAATATTTGATGTGCTCGGAAGGGAAGTGATCGAGCTGGTTAATGAAAAACAAAATGCTGGAAATTATTCAGTTACTTTTGATGGTTCAGGTCTTTCAGGTGGAGTATATTTTTACAAACTGGAAGCAGGAGATTTTGTTGAGGTAAAGAAAATGATTTTGATTAAGTAAAATATCTTTTAGCTATTGTTCTAATTTATTTTCTATGTATCCATGTTTCTATGTGGTTCAAAAAATATTTTTGATTAGAGCGTCATGACTGTAGTTCAGACGCTTTTTATTTTATGAAAAGTAGCAATGCATAAGTATGAAATTAAAGTTAATTTTGATAAATTATATCAAACTAATTTTAATAAATTACTTCGAGATTCCATATGAAGAAAGTTTGTCTGATTTTTTTGCTTACTGTAATTTTTGCATTCACAAACAATTCACATTCTCAATGGATCTGGCAAAATCCCCATCCTCAAGGAAGTGCTCTTCGAAGCGTTCAATTTCCTGATCCGGTTAATGGCTATGCTGCAGGTTATGGTGGAACAATTATCAAGACAACAGATGGAGGAAGTACATGGCGAATTCTAAACAGCGGGATTACAACTAACTTATACAGTATCTTTTTCACAAGCACTAATATTGGTTTCGCTGCCGGTGATGCCGGAAAGATTTTATTTACAAGTAATGGAGGAAATAACTGGTCCGCTCAGATCAGTGGTACAACTGTTAATCTCCATGCGATTCAATTCACTGATGCATCAACAGGTTTTGCTGCAGGTAATTCAGGAACAATTTTAAAAACTATTAATGCCGGAATAAACTGGTCACCACTCTCAACGGGAACAACGAATCATTTATACGGAATGAATTTTTCTGATGCAAACAACGGCACTGCAGTTGGACAAAGCGGCAGAGTTATCCGCACAACAAACGGCGGTACTAACTGGATCATTCAAACGAGCGGTTCAACTACTGATCTCAATACAGTTTACTTTGCAAATTCAAACCGGGGAATTTATGGAGGTGTGAACGGTAAGTTCGCATATACAACTAACGGCGGTTTGAACTGGACGTTACCGTCAACCGGATTTTCAACTGATATATTCAGCATGTACCTCACTGATATGAATAACGGCTATGCAGTAGGCAGCAACGGAGCTTACTTTGAAACGACTAATGGTGGTCTGAACTGGACAGAACGTTCATTAGGAACATTGCTTGATCTGTACAGCATTAATTTTTCTGAATTAGACTTTGGTTACATAGTTGGAAATTTCGGTGTGACACTTATTTCAACTAACTCAGGAACAAATTGGAATCTCAAATCAAGCGGTACTACAAATATTTTGTTGGGTGTAAAATTTATAAATGAAAATACAGGAACAGCTGTTGGTGATTTAGGAACAATAGTCAGAACAACATACAGTGGAACGAACTGGCTCACGCAAAGCAGTGGAACAAACGGTACTTTATTTTCGGTAGATTTTATCGATGCAAATACAGGCACAGCTGTCGGAGGCCCGGGAATAATTTTAAGGACTACTAACGGAGGATTAAACTGGCTATCGCAATCACCACCGTTGTTTGAATTCTTTTACAGTGTTGATATGGTCAATGCCAACATAGTTACAGTAGCCGGAACGACAGGAACAATATTAAGAACTACAAACGCCGGATTAAACTGGACAACACAGCCTACGGCAACCGGGACTTCATTTCTTTGTGTGAATTTTGTGAATGCAAACATGGGCACAGCGGTCGGATTCAATGGAGTCATGCGCCGGACAACAAACGGAGGAACGAACCCTGGACAACACAGTCAGCCGGAACAAACGATCTTTACGGAATTTCTTTTATTGATGAAAATACGGGTACGGTTGTTGGTGGTGTTGGCAAGATCGCACGAACCACAAATGGAGGAGTCAATTGGGTAAATCAGAACAGCGGAACAACAAGTACCTTTCTTTCAATTTCAATGACTGATGCTAACACAGCAACTTGTGTTGGAACAGGTGGAGTCATACTTCGCACAACGAATGCAGGTTTACAATGGACAACACAGCCAAGCGGCACGATCAACGATCTTTATGGAGTCAATTTCATAAATGCAAACACCGGAACAGCAGTTGGTATCGGCGGTGCAATTCTTAAAACAACAAACGGCGGAGCGACCATAATTCAAAAAATAAATTCAACTGTTCCTTCATCTTTCAAGCTCTTACAAAACTTTCCGAATCCTTTTAATCCGGTTACAACTATTCGGTTTAATATTGCCAATGCAGGTTTTGTAAAATTATCTGTTTATAATATTCTCGGAAAAGAGATTGAAACAATTGTCAATGAAAGTATGTCTGAAGGAACATATGAAACAAAATGGGATGCGTCTTCTTATCCGGGTGGAGTTTATTTTTATAGATTGGAAACGGATGGGTATTCGGAGACGAGAAAGCTTGTACTTTTGAAATAGAAGATCTATTTTAGTAAAAGCGCTTAAGAATCAAAAATTAATTTCGAAAGGAAAACAGAAATGAAGAACCTCAAAGGATTTTCCCTGGCATTAATTTTAGTTTCTACATTTAGTATTTCAAGATTTTCACAATCAGCTTCAATTGAGAATGCCATCATAAACGGGGTTCCAATTGAAATGAAATGTGGTTTCTTCTATGACTCGGTTCCGGATATGAGTATAGAGCTTGATATAGTGTCGGAGAATCCGGACGCCTTTTATATTAGAATGTTGCCGCCTCGGGTAGAAGCAATCTTTTTACAAATAGCACCTCCTTTTCCAGTTAGGTATCATTTAAGCTGGGATTCAATTTCTATTATTAGCTTTATTATAAGATTTGAAATCAGAAACCAATTAGGAAATATATTAGAAGTATGTGATATAACTTTTGATGATCCGTTTTTGCCAGTTGATCTCACTTCATTTATTTCCACAATTTATAAAAATGATGTCAAGTTAACTTGGTCAACAACAAGGGAAGTTAATAACTCAAGATTTGAAATTGAAAGAACAAATATAAATAACCATATAACAGAGAATTGGAGTAAAGTAGGAAGAGTTGAAGGCAGTGGAACAATTTCAACTCTCAAATCATATAGCTTTAATGATAAAAACTTAAACACAGGAAGTTACAAATACAGATTGAAGCAAATTGATTTCAATGGGAATTTTGAATATCATAATTTAAGCTATGAAGTAATGATCGGAGTTCCTGAAGCTTATGAACTCTCTCAAAATTATCCGAACCCTTTTAACCCCACTACAAAAATTGATTTTAATTTACCACACGATGCGAATGTAAGTATATCAGTTTATGATGTTAGCGGAAAAATTGTCTTGTATTTATTGAATGGCTATAAGCCAGCAGGATATTATACAGTAAAGTTTGATGCTGTCGATCTTTCGGGCGGAGTTTATTTTTGCAGAATGAAATTGGATGGTCACTCGGAAACGAGAAAACTTGTGCTTTTGAAATAGAAATTCTATTTTAGTATTAAACGATAGATCCTCCAGAGTAATTAGTAACATGAAAGTTCTGTCGAAAAGAATCAAAATTAAATTCGAAAGGAAAACAGATATGAAGAACCTTACAGGATTTTCACTCGTGTTAATTTTCATTTCAATTTTTGCATTTAATTTTTCAAAAAATTCACAAGCAGCTTCATTTGAAAATGCAACAATCAATGGTGTTCCAGTAGAAATGAAGTGTGGAGGGGGCAGCTATCCATTTTATCCAAACATGAATTTACAGCTTGATATAGTGTCAGACAATCCGGACGCTACTTATATAACAATGCTGCCACCTTCGGTAGGGGCAAATTTTATTCAGGTAGTACCTTCTGCTCTGCTAAGATATCATTTGAGTTGGGATTCAATTCCAATCGGTGAGCTCTATTTCATAAGATTTGAAATCAGAAACCAATTGGGAGATAGATTAGAGACATGTGATATAGTGTTTGATGATCCTTTTTTACCAATTAACCTAGCTTCTTTTACTTCTACAATCTATCGAGATAATATAAATCTAGATTGGACAACTACAAGTGAAACCAATAACGCGTGGTTTGAAATTGAAAGAACATGTGCAAACAATAATATGGCGGAGAATTGGAATAAAATTGGAACTGTTGAAGGCAGCGGAACAATTTCAACTAACAAATCATATAGCTTTACTGATAAGGGGTTAAACTCAGGAAGATATAAATACAGGCTGAAGCAAATTGATTTCAATGGAAATTGTGAATATCATAGTCTGAGCAATGAAGTAATCATTGCAGTTCCTGAACGTTTCGAACTATCTCAAAATTATCCAAACCCTTTTAACCCAACTACGAACATAGATTTTAATTTACCCCTAGATGCAAATGTCTGCATTTCAGTTTATGATATCAGCGGAAAGATGGTCTCAACTATATTAAAAAATTATTTACCTGGGGGATATTATAAAGTGAAGTTTGAAGCTAACAATCTTTCGGGCGGAGTTTATTTTTATAGATTGGAAACGGATGAGTATTCGGAGACGAGAAAGCTTGTGCTTTTGAAATAATTTTTTTTGCCACTATGACACATCTAAAAATTATATAAGATAGATCAGAAAATATAATTCCGCTAGTGAAGTAATCAAGAAAAATATGATCACCAATATTACTGATCTGATAAGCGTCTGAGGCCAGCTTCGGCCAAATACTTTTTTATAGCTGAAAAGATTATATATCCTGCTGATAATAAAAGTTAGTAACAAACCTGTCGCAACATAATTTTCACCGGTAAGAAAAGCATATGAAATAAAGATCCACATTAATATACAGAAGGCTACATTGTTGAAAGCTGCGTTGTGAAGAGAGAGAACAAGCGTGTCGTAATAAAATAAATCTTTCCTGTAAAAGACAATAAATATGATCAGCGCGCTGAGTGGAAGAAGAAGCACTGAAAAAAAATTGAGATAGTTGTGAAATTTATTTTCAAATTCATGTGGAGTCAGCGAACTGCTAACCTTCGCAATAAAAGCTCTAAACATTAACCGGTAGAAATAATTATCAGGCAAATCTTTTTTTGCAAGCCAGGTTCCGGTCCCTGAGGCAGGCAACTTTTTTAATTCCTTTAATTCCGAAGCCGGAATATCTCCAGCCCTCGGCCATCCATAGAAAAAACTGACATCAATCTTTGCAGTATCCGGAAAATTGTCAAACTCATTACTTATTGATTCATGTGAAACTGCTCTTTCACCAAGATGCACACGAAGAGAATTAATGTAAACAAGTGTAAAGATCCAGAGAGCAGTTGTAAAGAAAAAGATTTTGAAAGGTGATGTGTAACGGGCACGCTTGTTATCGATATAATCTTTAGTGATAAGTCCGGGTTTTGTTACAAGAGTATTTACAGTAACCCAGGTCTTTTTATCAAAGTGAAAAAATCCTTCAACCAATTCAGAAACATATGCAAAGAAGGGAAGTCTGGGATTTTGATTTTCCTGACCGCAGTGCGGACAGAAATTAACATGGTCCATATCGATCTGAAAATCATATCCGCAATTATCGCAATGCTTTTTAGTACTCTGTTTTGCCAAGGGAATAAATTGTTAGGTCAGATGAATATAACTGTTATGTGTAAGATAGGGAATGTGATTTTCTAAAAAAACTATTTCAACAGCACCATCTTCCTTCTGTCAGCTTCAATTCCATTCAATGATAGCGAATAAAAATAAATCCCGCTCGGAAGATCAGAACCATTGAAATCGACTTCGTAGCTTCCTGAAGTCAATTGCTTATCAAGTAGTCTTTCAACTTCCTTTCCCAATGCATCATACACAATCAACCTCACGTCTTGCATCTCGCGTCTAGCGTCTCGCGTGATATCAAATTTAATTCTCGTCCCCGGATTAAACGGGTTCGGATAATTCTGATACAACCTAAAGCTCACAGGCTGAAGATCGCTGCTTTGATGAATTGAAGTTATAATTTCCGACAAAGGTCTTCTCCAGACATTTCCTACTGATGAACCTGCGAAAATATATTCGTCATTCATTGTAATAGTTTGAAAGAGAGTGTCTCCAAGTCCGTCATTAACCTGGATCCATGTTCCCGAGTTAGTGAGATAAAATATTCCGTCACCATAGGTGCTTGCCAGTAAATTTGTTCCATTAGAAGCCAAAGTCACAATTCGCATTTCAGTCAGACCTGTGCTTAGAGGAGTCCACAGTGCACCATTGTTGTCAGAGACAAAAACTCCGCCGCCATATGTAGCGCAGTAAGTTTTATTTACACCCTGAACGATACTTCTGACATCGACATTTGTAAGACCGTTGTGCGAAGTCATCCAGTTCACTCCATTATTTGTCGAGCGGTAAATACCTCCATAAAGCCCGATGAAAAAATTTGTTTCGTTATACGATAGTGAATAGAGAAGATCTCCTTCACCGAGTGCCCAACGTGACCAGTTCAAACCGTTATTAGTTGAACGGAAGACTCCCGCGAAGTAACAGCCTGCGTAAACATTATTATTATCCGTGATCAAAGCTCTGATATTGAGCATTGAAATTCCATCGTTTGATTGCACCCAGTTCGCTCCCTGATTACTTGAATGATAGACTCCGCCCGAAGAAGTACCTGCGAAAATATAATTATCCTTTGAAGAAAGACATTGAACGAAAGTACTGGTTAATCCCGAATTTACCTGCACCCAGTTTACACCGTTGTTATCGGATCTGAATACACCGTCAGTTGATGTGCCTGCGTAGATCATGTTGACTTTTGTAATGATCGAATTCACAAAACCGCCGAGGTCTGCAGAGAGCGTCCATTGAGCCGGAGAATTACTGAAAGATAACATAACAATTGAACAGAAAAAAAATATCCGGAATATTTTTTTCATTACAAAATTAATTTAGGTGTTGAGGAATAGAGGCTGTTGCGTCTTTGATTTGAAATAAATTAAGAATAATGTTTTCAATGTTCAATGTTCAATGTACAATGTTCAATTTTATATTTGTTATTTGTAATTCGTAATTTGTAATTTGTAATTCTTAATTCTTAATTCTTAACTCTTAATTCTTAACTCTTAACTCTTAATTCTTAATTCTTAATTCTTAATTCTTAATTCTTAATTCTTAATTCCTATTTCCTAATTGAATGAAAGCCCCGACAGGTTTAGTAACTTTCCTTTTCACAGACATCGAAGGCAGCACGCGGCTTGCTCAGGAATTTCCTGATTCACTTCCCGCATCTTTGGGGAGACATCATGCAATTTTGAGAAAGGCTGTTGAGTCCAATAACGGTTTTGTATTTGAAATTGTAGGAGATGCTTTCTGCTGCGCTTTTGAAAAAGCAATCGATGCAGTCAAAGCAGCTGCTGATGCGCAGATCGCTCTTGGAAAAGAGAAATGGAATGATGCAGTAATTAAAGTTCGCATGGGGATCCATTCCGGAAATGTTGAATGGAACGGGAAGATCTATCTGGGATATATTACACTTGCCAGAACTACAAGAGTTATGTCTGCTGCTTACGGCGAACAGATCCTTATTTCAAATGACGCTTATGAACTTACCCGAGATGTTTCTTATGAAAGAAAAATTTTATTTCGAGATCTGGGAGAAAGAAAATTAAAAGATATCATACAGCCGGTCAGACTTTTTCAGTTATCAGCTAAAGGTTTACGGGAAAAATTTCCACCGCTTAAAACTCTGGACGCGAGACCTAACAATCTGCCGGTACAGTTAAAAAGTTTTATTGGCAGAGAAAAAGAGATAAAGAAATTAAGACTTCAATTGAAAGATTTAAACCTGTTAACGCTCACAGGTTCAGGGGGTTCAGGAAAGACTCGACTTGCCATACAATTGGCAAAAGATGAAATTGACAACTTTACAAACGGAGTCTGGCTTATTGAACTTGCTTCATTTCAAGATCCTGAAATGTTGAATCAGGAATTGATTAAAGTTTTAGGTGTGAGCGAAGAGCCGAACAGAACTGCGGAAGATGTGTTGTGCGCGCACTTAAAGGATAAAGAAATTTTACTGATACTTGATAACTGTGAGCATCTTGTCAAAGAATGTGCAAGGGTTGCTGAAAAACTTCTGAACAATTGCCCTGAACTTAAGATCATAGCGACAAGCCGTGAGCCATTGAAGTGTGAAGGTGAGCATACACACGGAGTATTGTCACTTGATGCTCCCGATCCGAAAGAAAAATTATCACCGGTAAAATTAGCCAGATACGAAGCTGTAAAATTATTTATAGAAAGAGCCGGGTCTGCAGATGAAAATTTCAAAACAAGTAATGACAATATCCCTGTAATTGCAAAGATCTGTTACACTCTTGAAGGAATTCCACTGGCGATTGAACTCGCAGCTGCAAGAACAAGAATACTATCTGTTGAAAAAATCTATGAACGACTTAATGACAGATTCAGTCTGCTAACTGAAGGAAGAAGAACCAATCTGCCGAGACAACAGACTTTACGAGCACTGATAGACTGGAGCTATGATCTCCTGACTGAAAAGGAAAAAATATTGTGGGGAAGATTATCAGTGTTTGCCGGAGGATGGAAGCTTGAAGCTACAGAAGATATCTGTAATGATCATCTGATTGAAAGTTCTGAGATATTTGAACTGCTTAGTTCTTTGTGTGAGAAGTCGATAATTTCTTTTGACAAAGAGAGAGACAGGTTCGGGATGCTTGAAACGATGAGAAAGTATGGTGAAGAGAAATTAAATATTTCGGGTGAAGCAAAAATATTTAAAGAAAAACATTTCAGATACTATTGCACCCATGCTGAAAAAGCAGACGAATCATTATCAAAAGATTCTTTAGACAGGCTGGAAGAGGATCACCTTAATTTTCAGAATAGTCTTTCATGGTCACTTGAGAATGGGATGTATGAAGAGGGAGCAAGGCTGGAAATATCTTTGGTAAAGTTCTGGTTGATCAGAGGATATTTCTCCGAAGGTGACCGATGGTCAGAAATGTTTTTGAAAGAAAAAAATAAATTTACAATTCAGACAAGGAGCAAATTTTTTCATTATGCGGGAAAGTTCAAGCAGCATAAAGGAGAGCCCGATCAGTCGCGTAAATTGTTTGAAGAAAGTCTTGTATTAAAAAAGGAGTTGAATGATAAGAAGGGAATGTCGGACACACTTAACGATATTGGAAATCTTCTTGGCTCAATAGGTGAAGTTGATTCCGCTCAGAAATATTTTGAAAGAAGCCTGGCAATTCGCAGGGAGCTGAAAGATCAGAGGGGTATTGCAAAGTCACTCCGTAACCTTGGGGCAAATTCAGTTTTTAAAGATGATTTTAAAAAAGCAAAACTTTTTCTCGATGAGAGCCTGATGATCTTTCGTGAACTGCAGAACATTCCGGAGATCTCAATGTGTCTTTTCTTTTTGTCCCAGCTTTCAAAGAATGTAGGGAGATATGAAGAGGCAAAGAAATTTATTGAAGAGAGCATGTCGTCAGATTACAAACAGGACAGCAGGCTGAATATTTCAAACTCACTGAATGAATACGGAACGATCATGTGTGATGTCGGAGATTTTGACGCGGCGAAAAAACTGTTTGAAGAAAGCCTTGCTATAAGATATGAGCAAAATTATAAGACAGGCATTGCAGCTTCACTGTTAGGATTGGGTTATGTTGCACAATTCAAAAAGGATTACAGCCTTGCAGATAAGTATTACAATGAAAGTCTAAGCATAAGCACTGCAACACAGAATAAATATCTGATCTCATATTCACTGATCAATCTTGGTTTTCTTGAGATCATCCGGAAAAAAATTGACAAAGCGAAAAAATATTTTGATGAAGCATTAGCGCTCAGCCTGGAGCTTGGCAATAAGATGAACATTGTATTAAATATTCTCGGGCTTGCTGAAGTGTTTGCAAAGAAAGGAAACGTTGAAAGGTCAGCGTGTTTATTGGGTGCAGTAAATTCTTTTGTTGAAACGAGCGGGTGTGCACTTGAGAGACAGGAGAGCAACAGCTATAAGCGAACTCAAAAAATTCTTAAGAAAAAACTTTCGGCAAATGAATTTGATAAACTTTTTGCAGTGGGAAAGAAGATGACGCTTGATGAAGCTGTGTCGATTGTGAGTTGTTGAGCAAGTTGAGTGAGTTGAGAAACATTCTAACAATTAAGATGGAGTACAATGTAATTATCAATTGTCAATTTTCAATTATTAATGTTTGTAATTTATAATTCGTAATGTGAAATTCTTAATTCTTAATTCCTAATTTCTAATTAAGATAGAAATGTGCACATTTAATTTATGTAACAAAATATTACCTGTATTTCTTTACAAACCAAAATAAGTTATCTTTGTAACAGCCGGCGCCCGCCGGCAATTGTTCTTTCATATTTGTTCTTCCTTTAATTGAATCTCCACACCGTTTTTCGTGTGGAGATTTTTTTTGTTAGAGGGTGTTCTAATATTGACTCGCCCGATTACATAAATTAAATTTGAAAAGGTAAAAGTTAAAATTACATTTTAAAAGGAAAAGTTTTAGAGATTTGAATTCTTAGGAATGCCGGGATTGTTTAGCTCCCGGCATTTTTTTTCTGAATAAACTTTCTTAAGTGATAATTTTACATTTTCAAATGTAATTTTTACTTTTAAAATTTAAGATTTCAAATCTTCAGGTTTGTTAGGATTTTTTTAGGATAAGTTTTATTTTATAGTAACCAATGTTACTATTAAAGAACTTTGCACAAATATTTTTTATGATTCTATTTTTTATAGCTTAAATAAAGGTAGCGGTCTCAGCTATTGTAAATTTACAATAATTTATAATTTCCCATATTGATTTAGTTACATTTAAATGATAATTTGTAAGAAATTTGAATTGAAAAAGGGCTGTCTTTTCTGCAAATTCCCGCAATTCAAATAAAAAATTTTTATAAACCAAATAAAAATACCTCAATGAAAAAAATTATTTTACTAATCTGCTTTTGCTTTATTTCATCAGTATCGTTTTCGCAGTTGTATTTTAACGAAAATTTTAATTATCCTGCCGGAGACACTTTAAATGGAGTCAATGGATGGGTTGGATTTAGCAGCACCGTCAATCCAATCAAAATAAGTTCACCCGGTCTGTCTTATGCAGGCTATTCATTATCCGGAGTGGGTAATGCAGTGAAATTAGACTCAACTGGTCAGGATGCTTATAAGGATTTTATAGGAGACAGCTTTATTGACAGTCTCAACTCGTCGGCTGCATATTTGTCTTGTCTTGTAAATGTACAGGCAGCAAAACCATTTGGAGCATACGTAATTTCAATGGTTGATACGGGTAGCACAAGTTTATTCAGAGGAAGATTATATGTTAAAGATAGTTTGGGTAATGTAAGATTCGGGATAGCAAAATCCGCAGCTGCTGATACTTCGGTTAATGTCTGGAGTCCGGTTAATTTTTCTTACAATACTACATACCTTGTTGTAATAAAATATGGATTTGTTCCGGGAGCACCAAATGATATAGTAAGCTTATATGTATTCTCTTCAGGTGTGCCTTCAACTGAGCCGGTTCCGACACTAGGACCACTAACATTTACTTCATCAAATGCAGGAAAGATAGGAAGAGTTTTGTTGAGACAGGGAGAAAATACCAGAGGACCTAAGATTACAGTTGACGGGATCAGAGTTACTAATTCATGGTTCCCTGCTATCTGGAATTTTAAATTAGCAATACAGGGAATTTTCGACGGTACAACCGGAAGACATGTAAGAAGAGATACAGTAAATATTTATGTACATAATGGAACATCTCCGTACGCTATTGTTGATTCGGCTTCAGCTGTAATTGATTCAGCAACCTTAACCGGAACTTACGCTTTCAAAAATACCCCGGACGGAAATTATTATTTTGAAGTAAGGTACAGAAACCTTCCTATTTTCAGAAACGGAATAAATACCTGGTCAAAAGCAGGCGGTGAAGCTATAACTAGAGTAGACGGTAGTTATGATTTTACAACAGCCGCAACACAAGCTTTCGGTAGCAATTTGAGATTGATAGGTACGACTTACACTATATATAATGGTGATCCGGTTCAGAACGGAGTAATTAATCTTACCGACATACTTGCGATTTCAAATGATGTAACTACATTTGCCACAGGATACAGAAACACCGATATAAATGGTGACAATGTAACAACACTGCCTGATCTGATTATTTCATTCAATAATGCTGCGTCATTTGTTCATCAAATAACGCCTCCGTAAGCATTCTTTGTAAAAATATTTTTAGAAAAATTAGAAGTGAGGATTTTGTTTAATCCTCACTTTTTATTAGTGGCAAACTCTTTTGTAATCAAAAATTTGTATTGGTAATTTGTTTTATTTTCATTAATATGACAACGGGTTTTTGATATTTTTGAAAACGAATATTATTGAAATTTGAAAAGGAGAAGTATGACAGAATGAGATCGAAGATGTATTTCTAAGCAGTATCACTCGCAAAATTTTTTTCCCGATAAGAACTCTAACGGTAAACGAGTTTCCGTTAATTAAGAACAAGAAAGATCATTTTAATAAACTGAATTTTAAAAAAACAACCTCATAAACCAAACTTAACTATGAAATTATTTAACCGTATCAAAAAAAGTTATTTAACTTTTTTTATTTTATTTGTATCAGTTCTATTTCTCAGCACAACAGCTAACAGCACAATCGTCAATATCGGCACATCAAGCAATTCATTCACTCCAAATAATGTTTCGGCAAACGTTGGTGATACCTTAAAATGGAACTGGGTAGACGGCACTCATAATACAGTATGTGACGGAACTTTCGGAACAACAAGACCTCCTGGAGCTGCATCATGGAACGCACCGTTAGACAATGGCAATCCAACTTTTTCATATGTAATAACAGTTCCCGGAATTTACAGTTATGTTTGTACTTTCCATGCACCAGGTATGGCCGGTACAGTTAATGTCGGCGCAGGCGGACTTAACAGCTATTTAGATGAAAATTTTGACTATCCGACTGGTGATACATTAGGTGATCACGGTTGGGTTTCATTCAGTGGTTCAGGAATTAATGCTCTTGCATCTACAGCTCCGGGATTAGTTTATACAGGATATCCACTTTCTGATATCGGTAATGCAACAACTTTGAATGTCAGCGGTCAGGATGCTTACAAGAATTTTGCTGAAGCAGACAGCTCAGGTTCATTCTATGCTACTTTCATGTGCAACGTTATCAGTGCTCAGACAGGTGATTACTTCTTAGCTTTTCTTCCAAACAATTCCACTACATTCTACTCAGGCAGAGTTCAGTGCAGAGTGAGTGCATCAGGTTTTAATTTTGGAATATCAAAAGGTGCTGCTTCAGATGCTACAGTTTGGGGTACCACTGAGTATGCATTAGCAACCACATATCTTGTTGTTCTTAAGTTTAGTTTCGTTTCCGGTGCAACAAATGATGAAGTGAGCTTGTTCGTATTTCCATCAGGAATTCCTGCAACCGAACCAACAGCAACTATCGGACCTTCAACATTCCCATCAGGAGATCCGGGAAACATCGGACGTATTGCTTTAAGACAAGGAACAGCTGCATCAGCTCCAAATCTTAGAGTTGACGGTATCAGAGTTACAAAATCATGGAGCAACATTGTAACTTCAATAATGAACAATCAGATCAGTTCAGTACCTGAAAATTTCACATTGTCACAAAATTATCCGAATCCTTTTAATCCAAGCACAACAATTAAGTTCAGCATTCCAACAAAGGGATTTGTGAATTTAGCAGTATATAATTCATTAGGAAAAGAAGTTTCAAATCTTGTAAATGAGAATCTTGAAGCCGGTACATTCACAGCCAATTTCAACGGCGCAGGACTTTCATCAGGTGTATATTTTTACAAGCTGTCGTATACAAATCAAAGCGGTAATAATTTTATAGATACTAAGAGATTGTTGCTGGTTAAATAAATATTAAATATTACAGTTATGGGATCCCCAAAGTGTAATAAAAGATTTATTGTATGCTTATTCACAATCATTGTAATTTTTATTTTTGCGGATAGGGAAGCGAGATCAACTACAATAAATATATCAGTTTCGGATTTTGTTTTTGCACCTTCAAACGTAAATGTGTTCGTAGGAGATACGGTCAAATGGACGTGGATTGGTGCGAGAGCACATACTACAACTTGTGACGGATTATTCCCGGGTACAGTTCTCCCTGCGGGAGCTGCTCCCTGGGATTCTCCTTTAAACGGAGGAAGTCCTATTTTCAGTTATGTTATCGAGGTCGAAGGTACATATGAATATGTCTGCACGTTCCACTCCGTAAGTAATAATATGGTTGGAACAATAGTTGCAGAGACACCCTTACCTGTAGAACTTACAGACTTTGTAGCAACTACTATTAAGAATGAAGTTATACTGGATTGGGCAACCGGTGGAGAAATTAACAACGAAAAATTCGAGATACAGAGATTCACTATCAACAATGAAAAGGACTTGAGTTTGGATCTCAATTTGGATCTCAATGACCTGCCGTTTACAACGATCGGGGTCTTGCAGGGTAACGGGACTTCAAATGAAATACATAATTATAAATATGTCGACAGGAATCTAAAGTCAGGAATTTATTTATACAGACTGAAACAGGTTGATTTTAACAGCAACTTCATTTACCATCTACTTCAAAATGAAGTTGTTATTGGTATACCTAATAAATTCAACTTGTCACAAAACTATCCAAATCCGTTCAATCCAACAACTCGCATAAATTTTGAATTGCCGGAAAACGGAATAGTATCGATCTTGTTATTTGATATCTCAGGTAAAGTGGTGTCAACAATTTTAAACACTGATATAAGCGCAGGTTACCAAAGTGTTGAAGTAAATGGTGCTAATCTTTCAAGTGGCGTTTATTATTACAGGATCGACTTCAGAGGTGAGAACGGTTCTCAAACTGACACAAAGAGAATGATGCTGATAAAATAGAAATTAATTGTGATGTGTTTTAGACTATAGACTAAGAGCCGTTCGTTTACTGAACGGCTCTTTTTATTTGAATAAAAAAAATATGAATAATAAAAATATACTGTTAATTCTATAGCAGCGTTATCTTAAGTTATACAATTTCAAATAAATTACAATGAGGTTCATATGAAAAGATTTTTTCTGGTTTTGTCTGCGGTAAGTCTCTTAAGTGCAGCGTGTGAACGCAAGACCGCACAGCCCGAAGGTGGCACTCCGAGTATGGTGTCATTTACCGAACTGAAGTGGACCGAACTCCCGGAGAGAAAGGGGATGCAGTACTCCGTGATCTCTGGCGATCCAACCACCGGAGCGTACACACAGATGCGTAAAGTTCCTGCAGGAACTAACAACCCGATGCACTCTCATAGCAGCGAGCTTAAGAATGTGATCATCAGCGGTGTCTGGTACACGGGAACAGACAGTGCTTCGGCTAAGGATTTCGGCCCCGGCTCAATCGTTGTAATGCCGGCCAACTGGGTTCATGTAAGCGGTTGCCGTCCCGGAAGCGATTGCGTGTTCTATCAGGAAGGAAAGGGGAAGTTCGACTTCAATCCCGCAACGGATTAAAAATCATGAAGCATTAAGTGAAGTGTACGCGCATTTTGAAAATCGTCAATTGGCAAAGTCTCTTTGTTGTTCAAACTCTTATCTTTAGAACACATACTGCGGAAAGATTCTGCTGGAAACTGAAATTGTAGCTCAACATTCATGTTGAGAATGTCTACTGTCTTACCAGCTTGACAGGATAAATGATTTGTTATTGTTATCTTGTTATTCTGTCTGGATTTTCAATTTAACATTTCTTACAGTTTATCTTGTTACCTGTTTGAGCTGTGATTTTCAATTTAATATTTTCTATTGTGATCTTGTTATCCTGTCCGAAAAGAATAATAAAAAAGATCCTGCAGAAAACTCTGCAGGATCTTCAGCGGAGAGGGGGAGATTCGAACTCCCGGTACAGTTTAACCCATACGACGGTTTAGCAAACCGTTGGTTTCAGCCACTCACCCACCTCTCCGGATTTGTTACAGCTGAAAATTATTGGAACAAATATATTGCTTTACATCTGTGATTTCAAGATAAGAATTAAATTATTTTATCGAGATCACATCATTATATACAACAAAGATCATGAACGCCAGCAGTAACGCAAATCCTACATTCTGCAGTATTACCTGAACTTTGTAAGGAACAGGCTTTCTGACGATCCCTTCATAGATCAACATCATGAAATGACCACCGTCGAGTGCGGGAAATGGTAATATATTTATCACCGCTAGTGAGATTGAAAGTAATGCCAGGAACCCGAGGAAAGTAAAAATTCCTCCTTCAGCAGATTGTGCCGAAGCCTGTGCGATCTTAACAGGTCCACCGATAGCTTTTTTAAACGGAACATCTCCCTTGATTATCTTGCCGATCGTTTTGAAAAATAATTCTATTCCATAATGATACATATCGTATCCGGCTTTCGGGATAGCCGTAAGTGCGTTATATTTTATTTCCTTTGTAGGTCCGGTATACTTTGCACCGATCATTATACCTATTGTAGAGTCCGGGGAAGTTGTAACAGTACAGTTCATCTCAGTAGAATTGCGAAGCCATTTGATCTGCATTGGCTTGGTTGCATTCTCTCTTATCAGATCGGTAAGCTGTTGCGAGTTTGTTACCTTTGTGCTGTTAATTTCGGTTATGATATCACCTTTTTCCAGACCGCATTCCTTTGCCGGCATTCCGGAAACAACTTCATTAACTTCCGGTATGATCCCTTCAGGATAAATTCCGAAATTACTGTCAGTCAGATCACCAACTTTGTCTTTTGGTATTGTTACAATTATATCTTTACCTCCACGATTTACTACAAACGTGAGTGTCTCTCCTAAATTTTCAAAATAAAGCTTTGACTGAACATCATCCCACGATTCAACCGGAACATTATTGATTGAAACAATTTTATCACCACGTTTGAGTTCGGAATTAAGTGCAGGTGATTTTACTGAAATGTAACCTATGGTTGTAGTGTCAGTTATTGTTTTTCCTTTGATCAGAGTAAGCGCGTAAAATATTAAGAAAGCAAGAAGAAAATTCATGATAACACCGGCAGTTATAACGATCATTCTCTTCCAAACCGGCTTTGCTCTGTATTCCCAGGGCATCGGCTCTTTTGTTATGAAGTCCTTATCCATGCTTTCATCAATCATTCCTGAAACTTTCACATATCCACCGATCGGAAACGCACATATCCTGTAATCAGTATTTTCACCGAGCTCAACTTCGTTGCTTAATTTTCCGAACGTGAATCCGTTTATCTTATTATATCCGAATAGTCGGTAACCAATTCCAAGTGCAAAAACCTCAGCTCTCATACCTGTCAGTCTTGCTGCTATAAAGTGTCCGAATTCATGTATGAATACAAGTATTCCGATGACTATTAAGAAGTAAAATATTGTGTTAAATAATTCCATTTTGTGTTTATTCTGTGTTTAGTACAATTTAAAGTTATTAAATAATAGTTAGAAGTTAAAAATTAAACCAATTTCATGCGACCAAATTTTTTAAACACTGAGTTTGGAGAATTGCACGTCTGACGTCTGACGTTTGACATCTGACGTTTGACGTCAAACATGCTCATTGAGAATCTTCTTTCTTATAAACGAATCGATCTGTAAAATGTTATCTAACGTAACTGCATCAGAGTTTTTGTGTTCGCCAAGTTCTTTATCAATAATTTCAGAGATCCGGTAAAATTTAATTTTCTTTTTCAAAAATAATTCAACTGCAATTTCATTCGCAGCATTCAATACAGCCGGGTAAGTGCCGCCATCACCAATAACTTCATATGCAATTTTAAGACACCTGAACTTTTCAAAATCCGGAGCTTCGAACGTTAATGATTTTGTAATGTTGAAATCGATCCTCGGATAATTCGATTGAACTCTTTCCGGAAATGTAATTGCATATTGAATCGGAATTTTCATATCGGGAATTCCAAGCTGTGCTTTTATTGACCCATCCTTGAATTCAACCATTGAATGTATTATTGACTGAGGATGTATCAGTACTTCGATATTGTCAATGTCCAGACCAAAAAGCCATTTTGCTTCAATCACTTCCAGTCCTTTGTTCATCAATGTTGCCGAGTCTATCGTTATCTTGTTTCCCATTTTCCAGTTCGGATGCGCAAGTGCATCATCGACCGATGCATTTCTTACTTGCTCTGCCGATCTGTTTAAGAACGGACCGCCTGATGCAGTAAGTATCAGCTTAGAGATTGTATCCTTTTTTTCACCGGTAAGACATTGTAAAATTGCTGAGTGTTCGCTGTCGATCGGTAAAAGATTTGTTTTATGTTTAAGTAACAGCTCATTTATTAATTCACCTGCGACTACAAGTGATTCCTTATTGGCAAGTGCAACATCTTTTCCGGTTTTGATTGCAATTATCGTTGGCTCCAGACCGGAGAAACCGACAAGGGCATTGATCAAAAGATCATAGTCATCCCTGCGAACGACCTCCAGAATTCCTTCTCTGCCTGTAAGTATTTCAATATCTTTAAAGTTGTATCTCGACTTGAATTCATTGTAAGCGTCTTCATTTTGTATAACAACTCCTGCCGGAGAATGCTTTTCAATTTGCGTAGCAAGCTTATCGATACGGGTATTTGTGGTCAGGTATTTTATATTTACCGGGTAGCCTTGCAGTTTGAGATTATCGATCACTTCAAGAGTGTTACAACCGATTGATCCGGTAGATCCAAGGATGGTTAAATTTCTGGAAAGTTTTTGCAATAAGATTTTTATATAAATGAAAAAACCCAAGGATTGGGACATCCTTGAGTTTGAATATTAAATTTTTATTTCTGTTTAATTGATATACTTGTTTATGATCTTAAGAAAAGCATCTTTGCTTCTGCCACCCACAATTGTTTCAGCTATTTTCCCGTCTTTATCAATTACAAATGTTGTCGGAACAGCTTCAATGTTGGATCCATTAGCTTCACTGAACGCGTCAACAACTTCCTGATTTCCATCAAGTATAGTATATGATACGGGATTTGTATTCAGGAAGTCTCCTACCTTTTTTGAACCTTCCTGCTGAAACACATTCATTCCTAACATTGTAAAATTCTTATCTTTAAGTTCGTCTGAAAGCTTCGAAAGATCAGGCATTTCTTTTATGCAAGGTCCGCACCATGTTGCCCAGAGATTTACTACAACAACATTTCCTTTGAGACCTTTAAGAGACATTTCTTTTCCGTTCTCACTCCATGAAAAATTAGGAGCAGCACCTTTACCGCTTAGTTTTTCAACTTTGTTAATTGTATATAATTTTAAATCATCAGTAGTTTTGTTGCTGACTTCTTTATTCTCTGTGGTCTTTTTATCAGACAGGGCTTCTTTCTTTTCATTCATCTTATCAGAACTTTTTTGATCGATCTGATCCTTATTACATGCAGCAATAATTGCAAATGCAAATAACAAAATTAATAAGCTGCTGAGTTTTTTGATTTTCATGATATAAGATTAATTTTATTTATAATTAGTTAAGATGACTGCTATGTCCTGATAGTCCATGTGCGCGACAGTAGAGCAAACAACATTTCCTTTGACCCACATAACCGCCGATCTGTTCTTATCCTTTTGACACTGGAACCAGTTTTTTCCTTCTGTAATATTTTTCTTAAACTCATCACAAAGTATTATCTTGTCTTTATTTACCATTACGTCTTTGAGATTTGCCTGAAGAGTATAAATCAGAGTATCACCCTTTTTATGTACAATGTGGGCAACCTTTTGCCCATTGATCTCATTACACACTCCTCCGATCAAGATAGCATCTTTAACATCCGGAATAAAAACTTTAAAATCCAGATTCTTATTCATAGAATCAGAAAGAGCTTTCGCGTCATTAGACTGGTATTGAAGTTTTACCTGTCCTGATTCAACCTTGTCAAATATATTTCTCGAAACAGAAACAAGATCATTCTCTCTGAGCTCAGGATTCTTTTTCAGAATGCTATTGAATAAAAAAGCGGCTGCGATAAGAAGAACAAAAGCAAATGATGAATAAATCAGATTTCTTTTGAGGTTTGACTTCTGGGTATTGAGCTGTTGTGAATATGAATTTATTTCTGTAGGTGATGAAATTCTTGGAGCGGTTGCGTTACTAATGTATTGATCGATCGCTGTACCGATATTCTTATACATGTAAACCGGTGTTTCTATCCTGGGTAATCTTTTGCTGAAATTTTCTTTGGTAAGCTTTTCAAAAATATATCTGTTGTAATAATTGGTATCGGTATCGATCAGATCTTTGATTCTCTTTGCTTCTTTTTCATCTTTGATTTCATTGTCAATGTATGCTGATATTAACTCAAAGTCTAAATTATTATTAGCATTTGATCCGGAATTATCCATAGATTTTCCCGGGTTGTTTGAATTTAAATCGGACATCAGATCTTAGTTAGTAAAAAGTTATATATTAAGAAAAATTATTTAGGGAAATTACTTAATTAAATTATTTTCAACATCATATCCTCTTGTCTTTGCATAATCATATAATTTCTGTTGCAGCATTTTCCTTCCCCTGTGTAATCGGCTTCTTACGGTTCCTATCGGGCATTGAACAAAATCTGCGATCTCTTCATAACTTAATCCTTCAAGATCGCAAAGTATAACAACGGTCTTAAAATCATCCTGCAAGGAATTCAGTGCGTTGGTTAAATCATCATCAAGAAGATTTGAAAAAACTTTTTCCTGTAGATCTGTACTGTCAATTTTATCTGATCGAATGTTATCAAAGAAGTTTTCAATTTCATCGTAGTCAACTTTACCTGGTTCTTTCTGATTCTTTCTGTATTTGTTAATGAACAAATTTTTCATTATTCGGAACAGCCATGCTTTACAATTAGTTCCTCGCTCAAACTTATTAAAAAATCTGAAAGCTCTGAGATAAGTTTCCTGCAACAAATCATCTGCATCAAGCTGATTGCCGGTGATCTTGTATGCATAGTTGTGAAGAAGATTCATATGAGGCATAGCTTCAGCATCGAAATCCTCTTTGCGTTTTTTTAATTCCTCTTCAGATACCTGCTCTACTTCCTCAGCATTCTCAAGATCGAATTCATTCTCTTCATTTAGTTCTTCGTTCTGAATGTCTGTATTCGAAGGCTTAGGAACATTGTTTTTTATTTTCTTTGTCGTGGAATTCATATGCAATAAAGTGTTTTAAACTACTTATTAAATGCTTTTAATTCAAGGAAAGAAATAGAAATTGCCATCCATTAAATGTAAAAGTATCACAAATTGTAAATACAAAATGTATAAGTAGGGTGGTGCCGAACTAATGTGAATAGGTAGAAGTGTATTTTATGTACAATCCAGGTTAGTTTAAAAAGGGCGAGTAACGGGGCTCGAACCCGCGACATTCAGAGCCACAATCTGACGCTCTACCGACTGAGCTATACCCGCCGTGAAAATTTGTACAATTTACCTTAATGAATGAATTATTTCAATGCCTTTGTTAATAAAACCCTTTATGACTACTCACATCCATCCTTGATAATTCGAATATTTAGTTTTTAAGTGATACCAGGATCATTGTTAAGACATCTTACCTCATTCCTAATTTTAAGTTCCACAAGAAATAATAGTTTTAAAAAGGTATAAACTTTTTGAGGAAAGTTATAAACTTTACGCACGTAGTTATAATCTTTGCGGAGGTAGTTATAAACTTTACGCAGGTAGTTATAATCTTTACGCAGGTAGTTATAATCTTTACGCAGGTAGTTATAAACTTTACGCCGGTAGTTATAATCTTTACGCAGGTAGTTATAATCATTGCGCAGGTAGTTATAATCTTTACGCAGGTAGTTATAATCTTTACGCAGGTAGTTATAATCTTTACGAAGGAAGTTATAATCTTTACGAAGGAAGTTATAATCTTTACGAAGGAAGTTATAAACTTTACGAAGGAAGTTATAATCTTTACGAAGGAAGTTATAATCTTTACGAAGGAAGTTATAATCTTTACGAAGGAAGTTATAAACTTTACGAAGGAAGTTATAATCTTTACGAAGGAAGTTATAATCTTTACGAAGGAAGTTATAAACTTTACGAAGGAAGTTATAATCTTTACGAAGGAAGTTATAATCTTTACGAAGGAAGTTATAAACTTTACGAAGGAAGTTATAATCTTTACGAAGGAAGTTATAATCTTTACGAAGGAAGTTATAAACTTTACGAAGGAAGTTATAATCTTTACGAAGGAAGTTATAATCTTTACGAAGGAAGTTATAAACTTTACGAAGGAAGTTATAATCTTTACGAAGGAAGTTATAATCTTTACGAAGGAAGTTATAATCTTTAGGAAGGAAGTTACAGTCTTTAGGAAGAAAATTATGATCTTTAGGAGATAGAGTTATAATCAGCAGCTATTTTGAATAAAAGACAGATTCCCGCAACATCATTCATTCTTCCAAAAGATCATAAATTTTCGAATAAGCAGAGACCAATTAATGGATCACACCAGAATACCTTAAATTTTTCCTATTTATCACATTGATTAAAAAATTCAATTCGGTTATATTTGTAATTGATTCGACAGTAGCTCAATGGTGGAGCATTCGGCTGTTAACCGAAGGGTTGCAGGTTCAAGTCCTGCCTGTCGAGCAATTCAGATCCCGGAAGTGTTCCGGGATTTTTTTTTGGGGAAACAATATTTTGCGGAGATCAAACCCTCAATTTTTTTTATTAGAACAGATGAGACGAATCAGGCTGAATATCACGGATAGAAATGCTTAGTGTGGATTTATCATTTGCTATTTTCTGACTTACTTATAATGTTCTATATCAAATAAGAAAATCCGATCAATCCGTTTAATCCGTATCATCAGTGTTCTATTTTTCGTATTCAAAAAAGCACTGAAGAAGAGAATTAATTCCCGTATATTTGTAAACCAAAAACACAACTCAAACAGAATGAAAGAATATCATCTGAGTAATACCCATCTATTAAAGGACATAAATTATCCGGCTGATCTTAAGAAATTAAATCTTATGGATCTTCGAAAGCTCGCCGATGAAGTCAGGGAATATCTGATAGATACAATATCAAAGATCGGAGGTCATCTCGGAGCATCTTTAGGTGTTTGCGAATTGACACTTGCCCTTCATTATGTGTTCAATACTCCCGATGACAGGATAGTCTGGGATGTAGGACATCAGGCTTATATTCATAAGATCCTTACAGGCAGAAAAGAAGAACTAAAATCAATAAGACAAAAGGATGGCATCAGCGGTTTTCTAAAAAGAAGTGAGAGTGAGTATGATGTTTTTGGTGCAGGTCATGCGACAACTTCAATATCTGCTGCATTGGGTATTGCGACAGCGAGAGATTTTTTGAAAAAGAAAAATAAAGTAATTGCAGTGATAGGTGACGGCTCGATGACAGGTGGAATGGCTTATGAGGCAATGAATAATATTGGTCTTCTTAAAAAGGATATTATTGTAGTTCTTAATGATAATAAAATGTCAATCGCTCCGAATGTCTGGTCGCTTCAGAATTATTTCAATGAGATAATGACCAACGATACTTATAATAAACTGCGAAGCAAGGTATGGGAAATGACAGATGTGCTTGATAAGAAAACAAGCGACAGATTGAGAAAAGCTGCTGCAAAAGTTGAAGGCGGAATTAAAGGTGTCATGACACCGGGAATGTTGTTTGAAGCTCTTGGATTCAGATACTTTGGACCGGTTAACGGACACAATGTTGTAAACCTTGTAAAGATGTTCGAAGAGCTGAATAAAATGTCAGGACCGATTCTCCTTCATATTATAACTGAAAAAGGGAAAGGCCCATCCTATGCTACTGACCATCCGCAAAAGATACATGCTCTTAATCCTTTTGACAAAACAACAGGCGTTGAACATAAAAAATCAACTGTCTCAACATACACAAAAATTTTCGGAACAGCTTTGGTTGAACTTGCAAAGAAAGATCCGAAAATTGTTGCAGTCAATGCTGCTATGCCTGACGGTACAGGACTAAATTATATTCAAAAAGAAATTCCGGATAAATATTTTGATGTTGGAATTGCAGAACAGCACGCTGTTACTTTCTGTGCAGGACTTGCAACGGAAGGCTTTACACCTGTCGCTGCGATCTATTCAACATTTTTACAAAGAGCATTCGATCAGATAATTCATGATGTCGCTATACAAAAACTTCCGGTCATATTTATTATGGACCGCGGAGGTCTTGTTGGTGCTGACGGCCCAACTCATCACGGCGTATTTGATCTGACATATTTGCGCATGATACCGGGAATGGTGATCATGGCCCCGAAAGATGAGAATGAATTGAGAAACATGTTGTATACGGCTACACTTTATAAGAGAGGTCCAATTGCTATGAGATATCCGAGAGGAAATGCGCTTGGAGTTGAAATGGGAAAGTTTGAAAAAATGGAGATAGGAAAATCTGAAGTTGTAAAAGAAGGAAAAGATATTGCGATAATTGCAATTGGTAACATGGTTCATAACAGTGTTCAGGCTGCAGAGCTGTTGAAAGCAAAAGGAATTGATGCAGAAGTTATCAATGCAAGATTTGTGAAACCGCTTGATGGGAAATTATTGCTGGATCTTTTTTCAAGATTTGATAAGTTGATAACAATTGAAGATAACACAGTAGTCGGAGGATTTGGAAGCGCAGTTTCCGAATTTGCAGTTCAGCATAAATTAAAGAATGATATACTGATCCATGGTGTACCGGACAGGTTCATCGAACATGGTAAGCCAGAAGAGCTTCATGAGGAGCTTAAGCTTGATGCAAAAGGTATTGCAGAGGTTGCACAGGAATTTCTTTTAAAAGAGAATTATCATGAAGAAAAGATCTAACATAATTTTTCTATTTCTTTGCCTCATTGTTTTTGCATGCAAAGAAGATCCGGTAACCAATCAGCGTAATGAAACTCTTCTCTTGCAGCTGGACGGTATTATTGAAAATATAGGAGGAGATTGTTCGGCGGTTCAGGTAAGAACGAGAAATCTAGGAACTCTTGACCTTACAAGCTCAGACAAAGTAAAATTTAATTTCTCCGGAATGTCGGATGCAGATCTTTCAAGCATTGCAATTTACTACATTCAAAATGATGAAACTGTTTATCTTGTAAATCTTACTAACAGAGATGAGATAAACAGCACGAACACTATCGAGATAGACTCACCAAATATAAATGCAGAAATATTTACAAGGGTTACACTCAAATCTTCAGTATGCACCGGACAGATTTTTTATTTAACGTTCAGGGATCTTAAAATTTATTCAATTCAATAACACGTGGAACTAACCAATCTGATATTAAATAATAGTCCCGAACCCTCTGATAAGAAAAGTTTTAACAAAAATGCTAATCTTAAAAAGGTCTATATAGAAACTTACGGCTGTCAGATGAATTATTCTGATACCGAGATTGTGCTTAGTGTGCTTAGTGATTCAGGTTATAATGAAACAACAAACATACAGGATTCAGATGTGATATTGCTTAACACCTGCAGTATCAGAGAGCATGCGGAGCATAAAATATTTAAACGTCTTGATGATCTCAAAAAATACAAAAAGAGTAATCCTGAATTGGTGGTTGGTATACTTGGTTGTATGGCTGAAAGATTAAGAAAAGATCTGCTCGAAAAGCGAAAGCTTGTAGATGTGATTGTAGGACCGGACGAATACAGGAAAGTCCCGCAATTGATTGACAATGTAATTGAGACAGGTGAAAAAGGCATAGCAGTTAAGCTTTCAAGAATTGAGACATATGATGACATTACACCTTTGAGAAGAGAAGGTGTTACAGCATGGATCTCTATAATGAGAGGATGTGATAAGTTCTGTACCTTCTGTGTCGTTCCATTTACAAGAGGAAGAGAGCGAAGCAGAAATCTTAACAACATTGTAAACGAAGCAGTCAGATTGTCTGAAGAAGGAGTTAAAGATATCTGGCTTCTTGGTCAGAATGTTAACTCATATAAATTTGATGATCATGATTTTTCCGATCTGCTGAAAGCTGTTGCTGTTGCTGTTCCTCAAATGAGAATCAGATATACAACTTCACATCCATACGACCTTTCAGTGAAGCTGCTTGAAACAATGGCAGAGTATGATAATATTTGTAACTACATTCATCTTCCTTTACAATCAGGTTCTGACAGAGTCCTGAAAGCAATGAACCGCTTATACTCAGTTGAGCATTATCTTAAAGTAATGAAGATGTCACGGGAGATGATGCCGGACATTGGTCTTTCTACTGATATCATTTCTTGTTTCCCCGGTGAGACCGAAGAAGATCATAGGATGACAGTTGATGTGATAAGAGAAGTAAGATATGACGGAGCTTATACTTTTAATTACTCTCCCCGCGAAAATACAAAGGCATATCACATGAAAGACAATATAGATGAGGAGACAAAGAAAAGACGCATTGACGAAATAATAACTTTGCAAAGACAAATATCAACAGAGATATACAACGATGTTGTCGGCAAGATTAAAAGAGTTTTAATTGAATCAGATAGCAGGAAATCAGAAGACTTTTTTATGGCAAGGACTGACTGTAATAAATCGGTTATCATTCCAAAAGAAACCGGATATATTAATGAAACAGGTGAGCTTGTGTTGAAGAATATTTACAAGATAGGGGACTTTGTTGATGTGAAGATCAATAAAGCAAATTCAGCTACTCTCTTTGGTGATCCTGTAATGAGTAATGAGTAATGAATAATGAATAATGAATAATGAATAATGAATAATGAATAATGAATAATATAATAAAGTTATCTATCCCATTTAACATTCAACTTTCAACTTTTAACTTTTAACTTTTAACTAACTTGTCAGATAAGCTCAGCCTAATAATATTTTCCACACTGGGTTTTATTGTCCGGCTGTTTCCGTTAAAGCTAATTCAAAGAACCGGTAAACTTATCGGCTTATTTTTTTTTATCTCTTTCCCATCAGAAAGAAAGTTGCACTCGCCAATCTAGATCTTTGCTACCCCGATAAAGATATTTCCTGGAAACATAAGATCATAAAAGAAAGCTATGTAAATCTTGGGATTGATATGCTTGAATTTCTTTATCTGCCAAGAATTAATAAAAACAATATAAAGAAACTTGTAAAGATTGATAACTACGATCTTGTAACAGCAACCGGCACAAATGCCAAAGGAAAGTTTTTTTTGAGCGGACATTTCTCTAATTGGGAGCTCCTTGCATATTCGTTTCCGTTGCTGACAAATGACTTTATGAATATCATTGCAAAGATTCAGGCCAGCAAAGGTTTAAATAGAAAGATAAATGAGTTCAGGGAGATAAGTGGAAACAAGATCATTGAAATAGGATTTTCGTTAAAGGAAGTTTTTACAAGGATAAACAAAAATGAAATTGTAACTTTTCTCGTGGATCAGTCGGCTCATCCTGATTACTCTGCTTATATTAGATTTTTTGGAATGAATGTTCCGGCTTTCTCAGGTCCTGCAAAGATCGCGTTAAGACAGAGACCTGAATTGTTTATTACATACGGAGTGAGGCAAGAAGATTATACTTATATAATTTATTTTGAAAAAGTAATATATGACGATTTAACAGAGAGTTCAGATGAAAATGTTATCGAACTTACTCAAAGGATAGCCACGAAGATTGAGGAAGTTGTAAGAAAGTATCCGGGACAATGGCTTTGGTTTCATAAGAGATTTAAGCATAGGAGAGAATAGTTTGGGCTATAGTTTCTCCACACTAAAAAGAAATCACTAACTTTATAAAAACCCATCCTGCCCTCCCCTTTGAAAAAGGGGAAGGTTAGGGAGGGGTTTAATGACGACAGATAAACTTCAATCGACCATAGACACAACAAAACAAATATTGATCATTCAGACGGCATTCTTAGGTGATGTGATCCTCACTCTTCCTTTGCTGCAGGTTTTGAAAAAGAAATATCCTGAATCGAAAATAGATTTTCTTTGCATTCCAAGAACTTCTGAACTACTTAAGAATAATCCATATGTAAATGAAGTTATAGTTTATGATAAAAAGAATTCCGGAGTAGGGAAATTCATGGAGCTGATTAAATCATTAAAAAATAAAAGATACGATTTAATTATATCGCCACACAGATCATTTCGATCATCTCTCATAAGCAGATTGTCTTCTGCAAGAAAAACTATTTCATTCGATAAATCTTCTTTAAGTTTTCTCTATGATTCGAAGGTCCAATATCAGACTGGTATTCATGAGATACAAAGAAACCTGAAGCTGCTTGAACCTTTGGAAATAAAGGAACACAAAATTTTCAAACCTGAGTTATTTCCTTCTATTGAAGAAAAAGGTAAGATAGATAAATTATTATCAGATAATAAAATAAATTCGGATGATAAGCTAATAGCGATCGCGCCCGGCTCAGTTTGGTTCACAAAAAGATTTCCAAAGGAAAAATTTGTGAAGCTGATTGATATGCTTGATTCTCTGTCTGTGAAAATTATTTTGGTTGGCGGAGGAGAGGATAGAGATTTATGTGAATATATTTTGCAAAATTCTTCAAACAAAAATATTATCAATACTGCAGGCACTTTGTCAATTCTTGAGTCAGCTGAATTAATAAAAAGATGTACACTGCTTATAACAAATGACTCAGCTCCGCTTCATATTGCAAATGCAATGGAAACGAATGTGATTGCTATATTCGGAGCAACCGTTCCGGAATTTGGTTTTTATCCTTACGGATCGAATGATGTAATAATTGAAACTAAAGGTCTAAGCTGCCGTCCATGCAGCATTCACGGAGGGGATAAATGTCCTATCGGTACATTTGTTTGCATGTTAAATATTCAGGAGGAAACAATCGTTGAAGCAGTAAAGAAAATATTAAGCCAGACACTCACCTAAACGTGTTACAATTTCATTTCTGTCCATCGGATTCTGTTTGGAATTCATTTCATCGATTATCTCTTTGATCAAAACCTTTCCTCTTTCTTTGGACTTATCGGTAATAAATCCGTCGAAGATTGTTTCGCCGTTGAGAGCACGGTTGATCTCAGTTTCTTTATTATGCTCTGTTAGTTCGGTATAATAAACTACTCTGAATTTCTTATTGAATTCTTTTTCCCTGTATATCTCAAACATTGTTTTGTCTGATTCAAACGCCATGTTATGATATTTTATTTAGTTAAATAATCAGGCAGATGTTTGTTTACACCTGCCTGAATTTAAGAAATTCTATTTTACTAAAACCATTCTCTTAGTTTCTGAAAAACCGCTTGTCATTAACTTATAATAGTAAACTCCACTCGTAAGTCCGCTGCCGTCAAACGTTACTTTATATGTTCCCGGTGTCTGATATCCGTTAACAAGTGATCTTACTTCTCTTCCAAGTGCATCAAAGATCTTCAATGATACAAAGTTAAACTTTGGAAGTGAATAATTTATTATTGTACTAGGATTAAATGGATTTGGATAATTCTGTGAAAGCTCAAATCTATCAATGTTAATTAAGTTACTTTTAATACTAACTATAGGAGTGGTATTTCCAGATGAATCAGTTTTTATTGTAAGTATATTATCAAATTGATCATTACCCGTTGGGTAATCTGTTGTTCCGATCATTATCAATCCGTTATCACTTGTGGGTTTAACATTAGAAATCGATTCATTAGTCATTCCTTGTAGATTGATAAACTTTGAATAAATCAAATTTCCGTTTTGACTAATTTTTGTATATGCTACATCAAGGTTGCTTGTGTCAGTTCCAATAGCTCCTGCTAAGATTATATCTCCATATCTTGTTTGACACATTGTAGAGAAGTATGCTTTAGAAAAATAATTAGTATCAAATAATATTGTACCTGTTGTATCGACCATAGTTAAGTTAAATTTGCCAAACCCATCACCAATAAAGATATTTCCATTTTCAGATTGCAATATTTTATCTCCTCCAATTGGTAAATTCCAAATTTCATTCCCAATTGAATCAAGTTTTAACAATGGTTGAGGACCTACCAAATAATATCGTCCATTTGCTGATTGAATTATATCAAAACCAAATGAGCCTGAGTATGAATTGCTCCATTGCATATTTCCTATAGAATCAGTTTTTACCATATATACTTCATTTGGAATGTTCGGATAAATATCTCCACACAAAACATAACCTTTGTCAAAGGTTTGCTTTACTGACCATGCTCGAGAGTTTTTGCCCGGAGTAACATATTTCTTCATCCATTCAACATTTCCATCATTATCTATTTTGGTTAGCTGCATTGAATTGTCGCCTCCGGATTCACCTGCCAAAATAAAACAACTATCTTCAGATTGAATCATTGCTCTTGTTCCCACCCCAATACTGTCACAAAGAAACTGCCAAATAATTTGTCCGTAGATATTTGTCTTCATAATGTAATTTCCATTACTCGTGTTAGCCACAAAAACATAATTTCCATCAAAAGCCTGAATTACATCTATTCCTCTATCTATGGATCCAGTTGGATCATAGTATCTCATCCATGATACTTCTTGTGCATAAGTAATACTACTCATAGAGCACATGCAAAAAACTATTTTCAAAATATGTTTCATACGGATCAAATATAAAGTGCTAAGATGATCTTATTTTACTAAAACCATTCTCTTGGTCTCTGAAAAACCGCTGGTCATTAACTTATAATAATAAACTCCACTCGTAAGTCCGCTACCGTCAAAGGTCACTTTGTATGTTCCCGGTGTTTGATATCCGTTAACAAGTGATTTGACTTCTCTTCCAAGTGCATCAAAGATCTTTAATGATACAAAATTAAATTTCGGAAGTGAATAATTTATTGTTGTACTTGGATTAAATGGATTAGGATAATTCTGACCGAGTACAAAAGTTTCCGGTACTTCAGATGAGATCTTGTTAACACTTATAGATCCACCTGCTTGTGTATATCTTTTTACAAATTCCTGGTAATACTGATTAGCTATAAGTGAATCAAAGATCATCAGGTAATTTTCATCATTGCCAATTGTTGCTGCTGTTGAATAATTGAATGAACCTGTCTGCACTATCGGATTGCTGCTTGGAAGATCTGCATCGATGAGAATATACTTGCTATGCATCAATCCTGTCTGCGTTTCAAGATAAACCGGTGCAGGAGGATTCCATGGAGATGTTCCGCCTATACCTTTCATTTCAGAATAAACACTTGAAGGATCTGTGCCATTTCCATTATCAAAAACTCCTCGCACCATTTTTGTCGGAGGAGAGAATTGTGTCTTCATTCTGTTAGCAATCTGAAATCTTGTGAATGCAAATGCACAGAACAAAATTGATTTGTTAGTATAATTTCCGATCATGTTCTCGATCTGTGTCGAAGGATTATCAGAAGGAGAGAAGTAACATTCAACTCTTCTGCCTTTTATATTAAACAAGTGCGGAGTATTATCAAGCTTTGCTGCTCCGAATTTTGCATTCGCAGGATTGTTTATCTCGTTATGTGAGCCCCACATTTCCTCGAACTCCCTTGTGTAAGTATTACAAAGTGCCTGGTCCTGAATCAGTAAAACGTTTTGTGCATCTGTATAGAATTGTTCGTTAGTAATATTCGCCGAACCGCCCCAGAGCCAGTCATCTGTTACTGAAGAATTATCTCTCGCATCAAATATAAAAAACTTGTTGTGCATTATGTTCATGTCAGATGGTCTCTGCTGAACTCTTATTCCTGCATTGATCAGATCAAGCACAAGCTGCTGAGGATTTCCGTCTCTGTAATCATAGACCATTCTGATCTTTACACCACGAACCAATGCTCCGATGAGCTTGTCACGGATCTGACTGATCTCATTAAATGAATACATAGCAATATCAATTGACTTGGTAGCTGAATCGATACGTTCTCCTAATCTTACTTTGAAATCAACTTCACCAACTGCGTTGTTGCCGGGCATTGCATAATTATTATCGACAGACATATTAAAATAAACTTCAAACTTTCCTGTTGACAGCGGATCAGAAGATGTTGAAAAATATTTCGGCGTGCTTAGACTTGTACCTGTTCCGTTAGTTGATGATGCAAGCGCGTAATATATTTTCCCCGCCTGTAAACCGCTGAGATTAAAAGTATGATTAGTTGATTGTGTAGCATCAAACAATGAATCAGTGTACACTACCGGTTGATTCAAAGAGTCCGATCTGAAAAATTTTATTTTGCTGTCACCCGGATTTTGTGTTGTCCATGTAAGAGTGACACTGTTTGGAGTAATATTTGTTTCAGCAGGCGGTGTCAGAATAATTGGTCCGCTTGTCTGAATAATATCCAGAGTAAATCTCGGAAGAAACTGGTATCCTGTAGCGTAAGGAACCGAACCATCGAACTGGCTGGCTTCAGCTATGCAATCAAATGCTCCTGTGGGAATAAGTGTGCCCACAAGATTTGAATTATTATCAATTCTTAGCTGACCTGTTCCTGAAGCATCTGTAACATTATAATTTGTATTTGCCTGGAAAGCACCGGAGCCGGTAATTGTTAAACCATTTATTCTTATCAGACTTCCTTCGTATTGTTCATGCCCGCTCCATGCCTGTGAGTTGAATTGTGCAAGAGTAATAGTAACAGGAGAAAAAGTTTTATTTGAATCGATTATCTGATAAGAAGGTGTACCACCGAATGTTGAATAGACAAGTTCAGTAAATCCGTTGAACTGAGAAAGCTTGGCAGTTATAATAACGCTGTCTCCGATCGAAACTGCAGCTGAAAATTCCTGATAAAAAACTCCGATCCCGCCTGTATTATCCTGAACGTAAGATGGTCCGCCGAATTCATTTGCACAAGTTACGACGCCTGTTATTGTTTTAAATTGTCCAGTGTCAATTGGTATTCCCTGTGAATTATTTATAGTGATGGAAGCAATCGGGACCTGAGCTTTTGCAATTGAGAATATCAAAAGCATAGAAAGTGTTAGAAATATTTTTTTCATAGTAAATATGGGTTAGTGATTGTTTATATTTTATTTTAAAAGTTTGGAATAGGTGTTGTTGATATTGTTGATAATTAAACCTTCAGGTTCTTCAGAAAGTTTACGGGTTATCTCTGATTTCACTCGTTCATTGTCTTCTTTAATTCCTTTATCGAGAGAGGCTTTCTGATAAAGCAGATTATAGGGAGTTACGTATTTGTATTCGTATTTATCAATGATCTCCTTAAACTTAGGCAAGTTTTTCACAAATAGAAATGACTTATCATCCCAGAAAACCAGCTTCCATTCATCCGGATGTTTGCTGAAATATGAAATGATCGTCTGTTCCATTTCAGCCGGTGCTCTTACAAGATCCGGTGCAAGATACATTGAGTAATCGAAGTCGAATGTCTTCAGCTTATTTTCAAACCCGGGCTTCTTTGACATCAGTGTATTGTATTCATTAAAGATATCGTCATTAAGATTTCTGCTGTCGATAAAATTTTTACTCTCCGGAAAATTCCATACAAGAAATCCGCCGCTTCCAAAATGATTCAATGGCTTTTGTCCTATGGTTGGAATATTATTCTGTTTCATGAAGTCGAACATCTGAGTCGGTATGAAATCAGAATTGATACCAAATCCGGTGACCCTGTAATATTTAAGATGATCGAGATACAGTTTATTGCTGGGGATATTGATTATGAAAAACAGAAGACCGGCTTCTAAGATTAACTTTGGAACAGGGCTGCTGTTAAAAAAATTCTTCAGACCTTCACTCTTTGTGTTTTGAATTATGAAGTTGATTGCAATTACTAAAAAGATCATTATGATGACAATATAGTCAACCGTGAATCTGACGGCACGCACTGAGTAAACTGCGAAGCCGATAAACACTAATGCAGAAAAGAGATCTTTCTTTTTATATGCATAGTAAAGAATAAGCACACCACCGAATAAGAACACTTTATATAAACCGATCACGATCCCATCTCCGAACATTCCGTCAAAAGGCGAACGCCATTCGTTTATTGTCTCGAGCATTTTCATTTTAGTATGATCGTAAGCATAGACATAAGTGGCAAATGAATTTGGATTAATGAACATCACAATAATAGAAGCGATGAAAATTAATATCAGCCTTACAAGATCTTTTTTGTCAAGTGCAGGAATTTCCTTTGATGAAAACTTAGCAGGCTTCAGATAAATTATTATTTCGGAGACAACGAATATTCCGAAAAGAAACATGCCGGCGATAATTCCCATATGCATGTTCGCCCAGATAAGAAATATCAGAGGAATGAAAAAAAGTATTTTGTAATTTTGCCGGTTAAAGTATTTGTATGAAGTGATTATGTACAAGAGTATAGCAAAAAATAGTAAAGACATTATATGCGGACGGGGAGTGAGCCTGTCCATTATGCCAAATGAAAGCAGAATGAAAAATAAAAAAATTAATGTGTAGCTGATTTTGAACTTTCGGAGGATTTGAAAGAAAATAAAAAATATCAGCAGGAATATTATTGTTCTGAATATTGAAAGCGCTGTATAGCCGCCAAGGTTGTATAAGCCGTATGTTAAAACATCCCAGCCCCACTCGAATGGCATCCATGTTTGTCCTTCAGTCGCGTAACCGAATATATCTGTTGAAGGGACGTGATGAGTTTCAACAATGTATCTGCCGGTTGCAAGATGCCAGAACACATCATCATCGCCGGTGATCTTGAATGTCGTGAACAGGATTATGAATACCGTGAATAAAACAAGCAACCCGTAATTGTATAACGGGTTGTCTTTTAAAGGTGCAGAAGTTTTTGAAATTTTAGGTGGAGTTTTTTTTTGTCTCTTAGCCAAGTCAGTTTAAATCGGTTGATAATTTATATCGAACTATCCTGTTATTTCCGGTATCAGCGATATATAAAACTTTATTGAAGAAGGAAACTCCTTTTGGATTCTGAAGCTGATTGGCACCGATACCTGTTCCTCCGAACGATTCTTTTCTATATACTCCAAAACTTGTATACTTATATAGTGAATCTTTCTCTTCATCGACAACATAAACGTTCTTATTCGGATCAACAGTAATTCCCGCAGGACTTCCAAGCTGTTTGTTTAAAATGTCAACGTTATCTTCCGGAATAAATTTTGGATTATATGTACCTTTAATATTGTCATACAAGAACCATTCAACCTTAAAGCCGAAGTCTGTAGTATTTCTTATTAGAATAAAATCTGTAAGCTCATTTTCAAATGTTGTAACACCTGACAGTTTGTCAATTGAGTAAATTCCATTGCCCGTAACCTGGAATCCGCTGAGCACTGTAACTGCCGGCGGCGGATTTCTTCCCGCTACCTTTAACAATGCATTGTCAGGATCGATCGAGCTTGAATTATCAGGACCAATCCTTGTAAGTATATAACTGTTATCTGAAAAAACTCCAACTCCGGAAAATGTTCTCTTCCTGCTGCTCAAAGGTGTTGGAAAATCACTTCCAAGCATCGGAAGCAATGTAGCATTTGAGAGTACTCCTCCGATCTCCGCGGTCTTTATTCTGTAAAGAACACTGATAGTGTCGAATGTAATGTTTAAAACAGAATCACCGATCACCAGTAAATCAAAATTATAATCCTGCGCAAGTGCAGTAGGATTATTAACAGCTATACTGCCGATCTCAACTCCTGCAAGGTCCATCTGAACAACCCTGTTGTTCTTTGTGTCAGCAACATAGATCAACGGCTCTCTTCCGATCAGCACTGCTTCAGGCTGATTGAAGCCTGTGAATGTAGGATTTTGCTGGACATAAGTTGTCTCGCTCACTACCGGATTCCCGCCGTTATTGCTGATTGGGAATTGACTGAGATCAGTCTTTTCGGAACAGGAATAGATCCATAATGTCAGAATACAAACAGGTATAAAAAAATATTTCATAATAAATTTTTGTAAAAATTATTTTTTAGATGGAAATAAAACATTCAATGAAAATCTTTGTGCAAGTCCCAGATCTTTATAATTAGCAATTGAGTAATCCAGATTTGCATATGCAAATGATATCGGGACATGAAAACCAACTCCTCCTGAAAAATTTTCTGAGTCAACATTCAGCTTATATCCTCCTCTGAAAAATAAAAATTCTTTGTATGCATACTCAATTCCGAAGTTGAGATTTTCTGCATTGTCAGTAGGGCTGTTGAGCTGTACTGAAGTGGTGATCCTGTTGTTCTTATTCATTAAGGGTTCGATCGCAAAGCCAAGCTGGAAATTTGTAGGAGGCGGAAAATTCTGAAATGAGTTAACGCTTCTTCCCCCGACGAGATTTACATCACCACTCGGGTGAACCTGTCCTCCGAAATTAGAGATCATGATCGCAAATCTTGAGGTACCGATTCCTGTTCTGTAATAAGTAGCAAGGTCGCCAAGCACACCGCGCATTTTCAAAGCACCGAGGTTTTCTTCAACATATTTTATAGTTGCTCCGAAAGAAAACTGTTCTGTCATCTGTCTTGCAAATGAAAGTCCGATCGCGATATCCGAGTATCTGAAATATTCACCTGTTCCTGTCGGTTGAAATTCTGTGGTCACTTTCATGTCTTCTGTTCTTAAAGAAGTGACGCTTACTCCAACTGCATTGCTTCCGCCAAAGTGATATACACCTCCGAAATAATTAAGCTTCGTGTCCACAAACCATTGTGTATAAGACGCCGTTACTCCGTTCTCTTTAAATGCTACAAGTCCTGCCGGATTCCATTGAAGAGAAGAAATATCATCCGACACTGCGACAAATGCTTCTCCCATCCCGGTTGATCTTGCGCCGTTTCCAATTTTTAAAAACTGAAGAGAAGTAGTTCCTGTCCTCTGTCCGCCGAGATTTGGAAACAGCTGTGCGTAGCTGTTAGCGAAAGTGAAACAGAAAAAAATTAAGATCAGTATGGGTTTTTTAATATTCATTAATTTAATTAAAAACTTTTCAAAGAATTTTTTCATCACAGCTTCAAAGATATTCCGAATTTAATCTGTCGCGGTGTCAGATATCTCGATGGATTGTATGGATACGGAGTTATCGGAGCCTGAAGATCCGGATATAATGGATCATTATAAGAATTCGGTGTAGGATCACCTGTTTCATAAGCTCTGCCGGTTACAGGATTTATAATGGTCGAATTCTGTGCATTGAATAAATTATTGATGGAGAGATTGAGAACCAACTCCATTGAATAGAGATAAATATATTTATCAATATCGAGATCTACCCAGAACCAGTTCTCGCCGACTTCGCCATTAATATTATTGATATCAGCTGTATATTCCGGACGTCCGTTTTCCAATGTGCCGGTGCGGACTTGTTGTGTGTATCTTTTTCCTGATTGAAAGAAAATTCTTGACTTGAGTGAAATATCGTCTAAAACATTTTTTGCAAATCCGAAAAGTCCTTTTCCTCTTTCAAGATTGAAATATAAATTAGCGCTGGCCTGATAAGGCTTGTCCCAGGAAAGAAATATTTCGGAAATAGTTTCTGCGGCACCAGTTGTCGCTACTAAAAATCCCTGATCAGATGTAGAGCTCTTTCCTGTTGCTACAGAGTATGTGAAATTAAATTTGCCGTTGAACCAGCCTCCAATTCTTTTCTTGTATTCTATTTCAATTCCTCTCGAACGTGCATAGTCCTGATTGAAATAAGTGATAAAAGATTTTCCGAGAAGACGTCCGCTGTTTATCAGAATACTTTTTGTTGCTACGTAGTCATAAATGTTTTTGTAATAAGCAGTAACTGTGAATACATCATCATTTGTGAATTGATTTCTTATACCGAGTTCGTAAGCAACTGTTGTTTCCGGATTCAGATTCGGATTACCGAACTTCTGAAATGTTGACTGTGCTGCCTGCGGATTCAGCTTTGCATAAACAAACTGCGGCTTTGGTCTTTTTGAAAAGTGACCGTAAGAAAAAAACAATGTCTGATTATTTGTAATAGGATGCGAGATACCCAGTCGTGGAGATAAATTTAATTTGACATGTCTTCCGAAAATTGTATAAGTGTCATCTTCATAGGCTTGCCTTACCTGGTCGGGTATTGTGGTTACATCAGAATTCTTTACAGCATCATCAACATATTTTCCCGGAAACCAGTAGTCAAGACGCAACCCGTAATTTAGAATCATTCCTTTAAAGGTCAGACTGTGCTGAGCATAAAAATCTCCGAATGCAGGATAGACTTTGTACACATCGTTATTGAGACCGAAAGGTTTTATCCATGGCTGATAAATATCGACAAGCTGCATCTCCTGAAAACTTGCTTCAACGCCGGCTTTAAGCTTGCTCTTTGTATTATAATTATGTGAGTAATCAAACTTCGCTGAATATTCCTCTACATAGTGATCATGCCAGGTGAAGGGATTTCCAACATCATAAAATCCGTCGCCGGGAATTATGCCTGTATGATTACTGTCGATAACATAGTATTGGAATGGAGGTCTTGTAAGATCAAATGGTTCTGTGTATTGATCCCAGTTTTTACCGTTAGCATCAACGCGAAGGTGCGTGAAAAATTTATTCAGCTTAACTTCATAAAATGTCTTTGGGCTTGTTGTATGAGTCCAGTTAACTGTATGAAAAAAACTATTCTGAGTATAAGTGTTCGCGCTGTCAAGTATCTTTTGAAAATCATACTGATATCCCGGTGAAGGCTCGACATATTCGAGATTAGTTTGAAGCGTTGATGAGTTCTGATTAATTGAAACCGACTGATTAAAAGAATATCCTAACTTCATTGTCGGTTGAAATCTCCATGTCGCTTTGCCAAGCCAGTACCAACTGTTGTCCTGACGAGGAGCAAACTTATCTCCTCCAAAGGTAGAAGAATAAACTCTGTTAGCTTTATATCCTCCGTTGTTTACAAAGAATCCGTCAGAGAGACCCATGAAGAAACTTCCGAACAAGGTTATCTCTCCAGGAGGTTTTATGTTCAAAGCTTTGAATAAATATTTTGAGATTGGCTCAGGACCGCTGAGATTCATTTCAAGAATGTCTGTGTTGAAACTTGATCCTGAATTTTTGCTAACTCCGAAATTATCTCTCTTGTATGAAACGAAAAAGTTAACATCATTCCATTTTCCTTCCTTGGTTCTGACATTTACAACGCCGCTCGTTGCCTGGCCGTATTCAGCATTATATCCGCCGGTTATAACTTCAACTTCCTCGAGAGAATTTGCTGACAGTTGTAAACCGTAACCCGTACCGGATAGAGGATCCTGAACAGAGATACCGTCAACTAGAAAAGAGTTTTCATAATTTCTTCCGCCGCGAATATGAATTTCATTATCGTCCTTGACAACACCGGCTTGTTGTGAAACAATATCGGTTACATTGGTGACGATTGATTTATTGATGTCATCGCTTGTGACAATGTGACTGCTGCTTGTCTGTTCGATATCCATAAGCGGACGGTCACCGACAACTTCTATTTCCTGATCAACGGAAAATGATGTTGATTTTAGTACAACATCAAAATTTTTATCCTGCTCTTCAGCAACTTTGAGATCAGTATATTCAACAGTCTTAAAACCTTCTGAAGAAACCTGCAGTGTATAGCTTCCCGGAGAAACGTTCTCTATCTTATATTTTCCTTCATAATCCGAAACTGCCCCAAGATAAGTACCCTTCAGCTTTAAAGTAACTCCGTCCAAAGGAATTTTCGCCGAATCAGTAACAACTCCCGATATAGAACCGAATTTTTCCTGAGAATACAACTGGGACGAAACAAAGATCAGAAATAAAATCAGTAAATAATTTTTCATATTTATATTCAATAAAAAATTTTAATTGAATTGTTCATTACTCATTATTCATTACTCATTACTCATTACTCATTACTAATGGTGCCCGAATTCCTGTACTAATATTTTATTAAATAAATTCTTTGACGCTGTTGGATCTGCGTTGAGATAATAAACCGGTAATGTCATCAGCACAACATTCGGATTATTCTGTACATTTTTTATTGCAACAACTGTATTCTCCTGACATACAGTACTTAACGGCAGCCTGTAAATTATCTGAACAGGTGTAGTTGATTTAATTCCTCTTACTCTTGTGATTGTGGTGCTTGTTCTTAAGACCGGGTACGACGTCTCCTCATTGATTAGATTTATGTTCTCAAATACAAATGGCAATGTACAAGATGTTATGCTGTCGATTGGAGCGAAGTTGATCAGTGTGCCCTGCACCTGAGTCTCGGCATTAGGAAGTCCGGTTGTAAAGAATAATTTTTTTCCTGTGGATAAATAAAACGGAAGTGAGTTCTGCGCGAGATCAAAGTTCGCATTATCAGAAGCAATGTTTCCTCTGTTAGCGCTCCACACTACGATATCAAACAATCTCAAAGTTTCTATGAACATCGGGTTTACGATCTTAGGTATTAATGCTCCGCCATTTGATTTTATGTCAAGCACATCATACTTTATTGTGTCGAAGGCAACAGGGAAGTAAGAATTAGCAGCACCGAATTCAATTAACGGCATGTCCTTAATAAGAAGTATCTTTGCCTTTACTTCCTTAACATACCAGGTATCAGTACTGTCCGGCATTTTCTTGATTGGACTCAATGCACCAGCATTGTCCTCTGCTCTTAAGTAAAGAACATTATTTGAATTCAATACCAACCCGCTGTCTTTTGTTAAGGTCAGTAAATTAATTGTACCGGGAATTCTTCTGAAGTGATCAGTATCGTTCAATGAATACTGATAATATCTAATCGTCTCAACACCGTCAGGATCTGAGCCTGTCCATTTGAAAGTCGCTACAGGAAAAGTAGTATCGGGAATTTCTGTTCCGCCGTCGAATGAAACCACAGGCGGTGTATTTATTACGGGAAATAAATTTGTAGCCGGTGTCGGATCGATCAGGTCTTTGTCATCAACTGCTGCGACAAAAAATCTGAATGTGCTGTCATTCCCGCTTATAGAGAGAATGAAAGTACTGTCATTTGCAGTTGTGAAAGTCCAGTTAACTGAATCAAAAGAAACTCTGAAGCCCTTTACAAATCCATCGGGGTCATCTCCCCACCAGTGAATTGTTTTCAATGTGGAGCCCGGAGCAATTATGCTGTCGGGAAAGATTGAAAGGTAACTGTCCGGAGGTTGATTCTGAACTGTTCCTGAAATAGGATCACTGCATGAATAGATAATTGAGACAATTGAGACTAAGCCTGCACCAATTATAAGAAGTAGTAATTTTTTTATCATGAAAATTTTTTAATCGCTGTCAATTTTTTTTGAAACATTATCTGTACTGGCTTTGTCAATATTTACATAACAAAGGTCAGGGGACTTATAATAACATCCGCAGGTTCAATGCGAATTGCAAAGAACCTGCGGGTGATAAAAACTATTTTATTAGCAACATTTTTTTGGTCATCAGGAATTTGTTCCCGTCATTACCTAATGCTTCGATCTTATAGAAGTAAACACCACTTGACAGATCGCTGCCGTTGAAATTAACATTGTATGTTCCTGCTGTAACAAATCCATTAACCAATGTTCTTATTTCTCTTCCAACCATATCGAATATTTTCAAAGAAACATTTCCTGAAACAGGAACATTGTATTTGATTACAGTTGACGGGTTAAAAGGATTCGGATAATTCTGTGATAAATAAAAATCTTCGGCATTCTCAATGTTGTTTGTAATTCCAACAGGTGTGATTGAACCGAAGTCAGGATTTTTTCTCGGTGTAAGTTTATAATTACTGAATGAGAAATATAAGATACCTTCAACAAAAGAAATGATGTCATTCTTTGTAAGCAAAATGTGCGGAGGAATGCTTCCGGTTCCGTCCCAGTTATTTGAGTAATCATGGTTTCCATCCTGAAGCTCTATTCTTGCATTGATCCCGGAACCATCAGCAACAAGTATCTCACCAAAGTTTCTTCTGAATGTTGTATCAGGCAATGGCTCTGAAGTTGTACAAGCTATTCCAATTCCCGCGTTGATACAATTAATAGTAACCGGCACATTGAATCTGCAGAAAACACTTTCCCATTTTTCTACAGTTGAATCACCATCCAATGCATTGTTTGGGATCTGACTGGTTGTAAGTATCTGCGGTGTAGGCTGAGGATTACCGGTTGACAGAACAACTATATTCGAAGCTGTTGCAATGTTGACACGTGTTACAAAGAAATTTTCTTCGACTGTTCCCTTGACACGAACGAGATCACCTTTGTGAAGCTGATTCGTCGGAGCTCCTGAGATCCAGATTCCGCTTCTTGGTCCCTGACCGTTTTGGATATAGACACGAGCAGGCGATGTTTGTGAACCGCCCGGACTTGTATATGAAAAATTCTGTATATCGGATGTATCTGCAGTAACCACTCCTTCAATTCCTCTTACATCAAATCCTTCAAACCCGGATCTTCCTCCGTTGTTAGGACAGAACTGAACATCCTGAATTGACATAGAATCATTTGTTCTTACTACATAAAATAATTTCGAACGAAGTGTATCAGACGGCAGAAGTTTTACTCCGCCAAGATTATCTTCCGCGCGCATGAAATATTCAACCAATGTTCCTAAAGGAGCAGGAGGCATTTTTGTTGAATAAATATTACCTGTTACATTAGGCATCGTCTTTGCTGTAAATGCTCCTCCGTTAAATCGGTAAAATACCTGCATTGTGCTTAGAGTTACAGGTGATAATCCCGGATCTGAAGCTGTAACGCTAACCTGAACACTATCAGACGGTGTTGGTACACCCGGGCTTCTCAAAGGACTTGCAAGGATCGGTGGTGCATTTCCTAAACTAAGATCGTTTGGATAAATAGGAATGATTACGTAAGGAAGCTGGCTTCCGAATGCTCCTTCGTTGTTTGAATTTATGATGACACCTCTGATATGATTAACAAATGTTCCAACTGCAGGAGGTACCCAAGTTCTCAGAGTATCACCGGATGGAGCTGTTGAAAACCAGTTTGAAAAATCTCTCATATACATTCTGTTTCCGTTCTCATCTACTATGCTGAACGGTTGTCTGTTTCCGATACCGGCAGCAGTAGTGACATTTCTGATTTCAACATACATACCTTCATACTTTTCTCCGCCGACATAATTAATTGTTCCGCCGTTCGGATAATCTCCCTGAGCAAAATCTGAAATAGTGACAAGTTTTGGATTCGGTCTCTTTGGTGAATTTCCAAGCACGGAGATCTGATATCCTATTGCAGTATCAATGGCTAGCTGAGTTAAGCAGTTTGCAAAATTGTTTCCAATTGTTGCTCCGAATTCCTGAACAACTCCCTTAACTCTGATCAATGCTCCGGTATCTAAAAGATCAAGTAATGTCTGAGGTCCTCTGGTACCTTGTCTAATTACAATTCCACCAAATAAACCATTCGCAGTATCCTGTGCATAGCATGTCCAGCTGTTAGTTCCTCTCATCATTGTTCGGAAATCATTATTAGCAGGGGAAACTCTTGGTGGGGCAACAACTCTTGCAACAATTTCAACGGAATCACCTTCTAAAGGTGATTTATCTCTTCCGAGTAAAAGTGAATCATCGGGTTTTGTTTGAATTTGCTGTAAGGTTACCGGATCAAAACCGAGTCCCATAATATTAAATCCAACCGCATATGCAATGTATGCGGAGATCAATATAATTGGTAAGTATTTTAATTTTTTCATAATATTTATTTTAAATTAATTATTTTTTTTATTCGGTTGCAAAAGTGAATAGTCAATGGTCAATAGTGAATAGTCAATAAAATACTATAACTAAGAACCAACAACTAACAACTAGTAACTAACAACTATTTTACAATTACAAACTTTCCTTTTTTGATTTCTCCGGATGCATTATCCTTCACGGTAAAAATATACAGCCCAGATGCAATGGCCTGATCACTGTCAGTGATGAGATCCCATGCATGCTCACCGCCTGCGAATTTTTGTGTTCCGTCCGAGAATGTTTTGAACCATTCAATATCACTACCATTGTAAGTTGCAGCATTATGATCGAACTTATCTACAAGATCTCCCGCAATCGTCCAAATCGAAATCTGGCAATTTGAAGGAAGATTATAAAAATATATTTTCCGCAAGAGCTCTTTCTTATTTCCTCCTCCATCCCATATGGCACTGGCGTAATAAGGATTAGGATACACTCCAATCTCTGCATTTGGATCGTTGTTTGCCGGTGTACCAACAATAATTCTTTGTGTATTTGACAAGATCGAACTTTCAAGCGATCCTAAATTTTGTGTAATGTCACCTTTGTCAAATGCAGTTACTGAATACACATATTGAAATCCATTGAGTTGATTTGGAAAATCAAATTTATAATAATAAGGAGTGGTATCTCCTTCAAAATATTTTGGTGATTCTAATTTAATAAAACCAAAACCTGTGTTATTGCTGATATTGTTATGAGCGCTGTCAAATTCACCGACTAAATTCAAAAGAGATGTTAGGTCCTGATTCAATGTTAAGTCAGCTCCGGGATTTGTTCTGTAAACTCTGAATCCTTCAAAGTCCTGAATATTTGAAATAGGATCAATAGATCTTTCAGAGTTAGCAGCCCAGAATAAAGTTACATTCTTATCTTTTATTTCAGTCCTTACTTTCGGAATATCAGGTGGTGAAGGAAGTTTGTAGCCATTATCAAAAGCACTTTGAGCCCAGCCTGCTGAAATATTTAAGTTGTTTCTCTGAAAAGATGAATCCCATGTCGTCGGATCTATTCCGGATTTTTTAGCACATACAACTGCGAACACAACGTTAAGTGTATCTTCCAGATAATTCAATCTGTATGCACTGCCGTCAGGTTTTCTGTATGGACCATATGAAACAAGTGTAGACCTGTTGCTTGGAGTATGTCTTAGTTGATCAAGTCTTATTGAATCTATTTTTGAAAGGTCCTGAAGGTAACCATTTAGTCTTACATACTTTGAAGCGTCTGTCTGAGGCGATTGATAAGCAGGATCAGTTGTATTTCTGAATTGCCAGATAGTAAAGTTCGTTCTGTCGTTTACAGTTTCAGCGTCGGGTTTTGGATATGTTCCGAGTAATTTAAATCCAACATATGTGTCAGTAAAACCGGGATCACCATTATAATCATATTCGTAAGCCATTCTTAATCCAAAGTCATAGCCGTCTGCGCCCCGGCTGTAAAAAGATGAACCTCCGGGTGGAGTGATGTTTGTATTTCTTACAACACCATCACACCATAGTCCGGTGAATATACTGTCGATAGGACTATTGTTTCCGCGATAGCCGATATTGACGATCTTATAATTTAATATTACCCAATTGTTTGCAAAATTGAAATCATAGCAATAGGTTTCAAGTAAGACCTTGAAGCCCATTGGAATATGATTTTGTATCACAGTTCCGTTTGCAACTGTATTTGCTTTCCAGCACATTGGGATCCTAAGCTTAGAATTCCACGTGGACAAGTTGTCGCGGCCGCTTCTATAGTGTCACCTAAATACTAGTGACTCCAGCGTAACTGGACTGGCCACAGTTAGGCCGCAAATGTAATCACACTGGCTCACCTTCGGGTG
>JADMIO011121635.1_pt1 | contig 104350 bp, 91 predicted proteins | sample 8958161 | NCBI WGS metagenome assembly JADMIO01 (sample SAMN16585339, study PRJNA669376) | soil metagenome | isolation source: Crop rotation soil | place: USA: Cullars Rotation, Alabama | collected 2011 | reverse complement strand
GCCGCGACTTCAAGTCACGTGAATTCCAAGCTTCGGATCCCACTGTGCTGGAAAGCCTGCAACGCGACTTAGATCTCGCCCGCGCCGAATCCGCGCCCCGCTCGCGGGCTCAAACCGCCGATACTCAAGCCGCCAGCTGAACCCGGCAGGATTCACGTAGCGACAGCCGCCCTCGGCTGTCCTGTCGCGCGCAGCGCGACTATGCCCGTGCCGCAGCGGGCCGCTTCTTCAGCAACTCCTGCGCCTGCAGGACAATATCAGCCGACAGGATCGAGAACGCCAGGCATCCCCAGACAATCGCCTCTACCGCGCCCGGACCACGATTTTCCCATCCCGTTAATCCTGCGACTACTCGTACCTCCAGAAAGACCAGGGCCACGGCAAAGCTGCGCGTCATCCACTGCCGGTGCTGCTCGACTTTGCCGTTGAGGATGAATGCGAAGGCGATCGCGGTTGTGGTCATCAGGAGCATAGCGTCGATAATTGCCGCAGCCGTGAAGGTTCGCGTTCCGCCGTCGCGTTCCTGGTACCACTGGATGTAAGCGCCCAGCGGCGCCGCCACCAGAGCCCCCGCGACGTAGATCCTTCCAATCACGCGATGCAGCTTGGTGTATTTCTGCCGCAGGCGGGTTGAGAACTGCAGCGGCCCCAGAAAGATCGCGCACGCCCCGGCGAGCCCATGCGGCAGCAGCCACCACCTGAAGGGCTGATAGTGCTTCCAGACCGCCGCCTTGGGATCGATCAGGAAATATTCGTTGTGGACGAGAACATAAGCAATCATCAGACCTACGATCCCGAAAACCACATACTTGGCGCGCCCGCCGGCTCCGCGCCGTACCGCCACCGCCGCTGTGGACATGTACCCTCCCGGATTCGGCGAACACTATACTATGGAGTGTCCCAAAACTCCCCCTATTCAGTTGCAACCGTCAAGATCTCCCGCCGCGGCGCCGATCGCCTCAAAAGCGGCCACGTGTGGGTCTATCGTTCCGATATCGTCAACGCCGATGGCATCCCTCCCGGCGCTCTGGTCAAAGTAGCCGACGAGCGCGCCAAGTTTCTCGGATCGGCCCTCTACAGCACTGCCTCGCAGATTGCAGTGCGCATGCTCTCGCGCGAGCCACTAACCGACCTGCAAGCCTTGCTTCGGCAACGCATCGCTGATGCTCTCTCTTACCGCGAGCGTTTTGTTCAGAACACGGATGCCTGCCGCCTGATCTTCAGCGAAGCCGACTTCCTCCCCGGCCTGATCGTCGACCGCTACAACGACCTGATCTCTTTCCAGGTGCTCACCCAGGCGATGGATGCTCAGAACCTACGAGACACTCTCCTGACCGAGCTCGGCGCAAAGCTGAAGCCGGCCGCAATCGCCGAACGAATCGAACCGCGCATCCGCGAGCTGGAACAGCTGCCGGCGAGAAACTCGGGCCTGCTCCAGGGCGAGAAAAGTTCCACCATCGTCACCATGAATGGAACCAAGTTCCATTACGACGCTCTCTCTGGCCAGAAGACCGGCGCCTTCCTCGATCAGCGGGAGAACTATGCCGCGGCAGCCCAATATGCCCGCGGCAAGGCGCTCGACGTCTTCTGCTATCACGGCGGCTTCGCCCTGCACCTGGCCCCTTACTGTGAGTCCGTAACCGGTGTGGACAGTTCTCGTCCGGCTCTTGAAGTAGCCGACCAGAATGCGGCCTTGAATCACCGCGAGATCGACTGGATTGAAGCCAACGCCTTCGACCTGCTGCGTGACTACTCTTCTAAAGGTCCGCAGTACGATATCGTTGTTCTCGATCCGCCCGCCTTCGCCAAAACCCGGCGTGAGCTCGATTCCGCCCTCCGCGGCTACAAGGAACTGAACCTCCGCGCCCTCAAGCTGCTCCGCCCCGGCGGCATCCTCGTCACCTGCTCCTGCTCCTACCACGTCAGCTCGGCGGCCTTCCATGAGGTAGTCGCCGACTCCGCCCGCGATGTCCACAGGAATCTGCGCCTGCTGGAAAACCGGGGCCAGTCAAAAGACCATCCCATCCTTTTAGCGGTGCCCGAAACAGCCTACCTGAAATGCCTTATATTTCACGTAAGCTGATGTAAATACGCCACATACTTAACTTGACAATAACAGACTAAAGTTTTATTATCCATTTACGCTAATGGTCATCCAATAATGGAGCCATGCAACAAGTTTAGATCTACTTAGGAGGACAAATCTATGACAGTCATCACCCGCTGGGATCCATTCCGCGAATTCAGCACTCTGCAGGACCGCATGAACCGCTTGTTCCAGCAGTCGTATAACGAGGGCAACGAAGCTCTCACCAACTCCAGTTTCGCGCCGGCAGTAGATGTTTACGAGGACGAGCACAACCTCATTCTCAAGATCGACGCCCCCGGCATCGACGAGAAGGACCTGGATGTTCGGGTCGAAAACAATACTTTGACCGTTCATGGCGAGCGCAAGTTCGAGAAGGAAGAGAAAGAAGAGAACTATCGCCGGATTGAGCGGCAGTATGGCAGCTTCACCCGCACCTTCAGCCTGCCTCCCACCGTGAGCGCCGAGAACGTTCAGGCCAGCTACGAGAAGGGCGTGTTGAAGATCAAGCTGGAGAAGAAAGCCGAAGCCAAGCCGAAGCAGATCAAGGTCAACGTCGGCGGTGAAAAGACCCTCGAAGGCAAGGGCGTCTCCAAGGCCGCGTAATATCAATCCATGTGGAGCGGACATTCTTGTCCGCTGAATTTGGGAGGCGGCTCATCGCCTCCCATTTTGTTTGACCCGCTTGGCCAGGGTGCGGCGTTGGTTCACAATGGATTGATAGAAAAAGGAAGTGATGTATGAGTAGGAAGGATTGCGCGACCGGCTCGCCGCTCTCAGCTTTACGGAGAAGGTGAAGATTCTGGAAAAACTGCGCGATCGTGATAAAGCCATTGCCGCGAGTGGACTCAGGCCAAAAAATTTGACTTCAGGCGAGGCAACGAACAGCAAAGGAAAAAGGGAGTAGCTATGGCAATCCGTTGGGACAAATTTACTGTTAAGGCGCAGGCAGCGATGCAGCGCGGAAGCGAGCTCGCCTCCGAGCACGGCAATCCCGAGCTGCAGCCGGTTCACATACTTGCAGCCCTGCTCGAAGACAAAGAAGGCATCGTCCCGCCTGTGCTCGAAAAAATCGAGATCGGTCCGCAGGCCGTTCTGAGCGAGATCTACCGCGAGATTGAAAAGCTGCCCAAAATCTCCGGTGCCGCCGCGCAGCCGACCCTTTCGCAGGCCGTTAATCAGCTGCTCGACCGCGCTTTCAAAGAGGCTGACAACTTCAAAGACGAGTACGTCTCCACCGAGCACCTGCTGCTGGCGGCCACGCAGCTCAAGAACGATCCCGCGCAGCAGATTCTGGTCCGCAACGGTGCCACTCATGACGCCATTCTCAAGGCGCTCACCGCAGTTCGCGGATCGCAGCGCATCACCGACCAGAATCCCGAAGGCAAATACCAGGCGCTTGAGCGCTACGCTCGCGACCTGACTGAGCAGGCGCGCAAGGGCAAGCTCGATCCGGTGATCGGCCGAGACGAAGAAATCCGCCGCGTGGTGCAGGTGCTCTCCCGACGCACTAAAAACAATCCCGTCCTGATCGGCGAGCCCGGCGTCGGCAAGACCGCCATCGTCGAAGGCCTCGCCCAGCGCATCATCTCCGGCGATGTCCCCGAGATTCTCAAGAACAAGCGCGTGGTCGCTCTTGATCTCGGATCCATGCTCGCCGGCGCGAAATACCGCGGCGAATTTGAAGACCGTCTGAAAGCCGTTCTGAAAGAGATCGAAGATTCACAGGGCAAAATCATCCTCTTCATTGACGAGCTCCATACCCTGGTTGGCGCCGGCGCAGCCGAAGGCGCCATCGACGCCTCCAACATGCTCAAGCCTGCCCTGGCCCGCGGAGAGCTGCGCGCTATCGGCGCCACCACGCTCAACGAATATCGCAAATACATCGAAAAGGACGCTGCCCTCGAACGCCGCTTCCAGATCGTCTTTGTCGGCGAGCCCAACGTCGAAGACACCATCGCCATTCTTCGCGGGCTCAAAGAACGCTACGAAGTCCATCACGGCGTGCGTATCAAAGATTCCGCCATTGTCGCTGCAGCCACGCTTTCGCATCGCTACATCTCCGATCGCTTCCTGCCTGACAAAGCCATCGATCTCATCGACGAAGCCGCCGCCTCGCTGCGCATCCAGATCGATTCGCTTCCCACCGAAATCGACGAACTCGAACGTCGCGCCATGCAGCTTGAAATTGAAAAGCAGGCGCTGAAGAAAGAAAGCGATCCCAACTCGAAAGAACGCCTAGCTGGAATCGAAAAAGAACTGGCCGGCATTCGCGAACAGTCGAACGCTCTTAAAGCACGCTGGAAACAGGAAAAAGAGCTGATCGCCCGTTCCCGCTCGCTTAAAGAAAAAATCGAGCAGCTGAAACTCGAAGAACAGGCCGAAGAACGCAAGGGCAATCTGCAGCGCGTGGCCGAAATCCGCTACAGCCTGATTCGCCAGACGGAAGAGGAACTCGGCAAAGTCACCTCCCAGCTCGAGAAAACTACTGGCCAGCGCATGCTGAAAGAAGAAGTGGACGAAGAAGACATCGCCCGCATCGTCTCCAAGTGGACCGGCATCCCGGTCTCGAAGATGCTCGAAGGCGAGGTCAAGAAGCTGGTCAACATGGAAGAACGCCTTCGCCAGCGCGTGATCGGCCAGGACGAAGCCGTGGAGCGCGTTTCCAACGCCGTGCGCCGTTCGCGCGCCGGCCTCAGCGATCCCAGGCGTCCCATCGGCAGCTTCATTTTTCTTGGACCGACTGGCGTCGGAAAAACCGAACTGGCCCGCGCGCTCGCCGAATTTCTGTTCGATGACGAGCACTCACTGGTGCGAATCGATATGTCCGAGTACATGGAGAAGCACGCCGTCTCGCGTCTGATCGGCGCGCCTCCCGGCTACGTCGGCTATGAAGAGGGCGGCCAGCTCACCGAGCAGATTCGCCGCCGCCCTTACGCGGTGATCCTGTTCGATGAAATCGAAAAAGCCCACCAGGACGTGTTCAACATCCTGCTGCAGATTCTCGATGACGGCCGCCTCACCGACGGTCAGGGCCGCACCGTCGATTTCAAAAACACCGTCATCATCATGACTTCGAATATTGGCTCGTCTTACCTGCAGGCCGAAGGCATGCGCTCAGGCAAAGATTTTGAGGAAGCTTCACAGCATGTCATGAACGCGCTGCACGCTCACTTCAAACCGGAATTTCTGAACCGCGTGGATGACATCATCATTTTTCATCCGCTCGGAAAAGAACAGCTGGTCCGAATCGTCGACCTTCGTCTGGAAGATCTGCGCCGCCTGTTGGCCGACCGCAAGATTTCGATCGAGTTGACCGATGCCGCCAAAGAACTGCTGTTCAACGAAGGTTATGATCCCAACTTCGGCGCGCGCCCGCTGAAGCGTGCCATTCAAAAGCTGGTGCAAGACCCCCTGGCCCTCAAGATTCTCGACGGCGAGGTCCTGCACGGAGACCACGTAGTCGTTGATGCGGATAAGAAAGCCGGCAAGATGACTTTCTCGGTCAGCAAACGGGTCGGTGAAAAACCACAGCCTGCCGCCAAACATTGAGGCCGGGCGTCCTCGCCCGGCTCGCTGATTATGGAAACGGTTTCGGGAAGGGCACGATTTCAGTCGTGCCAACTCGAACACAAAACGCACGGCTTCAGCCGCTGAGGTCGGCCCTCTGGAAATTTCGCCCTACTCGTCCTAACATTGCCTGCCACAGGCTGGGAGTCCTTCGCGCCGTGATCGGCAAGACCATCACCCACTATCGCGTTATTGAGAAACTGGGCGGTGGCGGCATGGGGGTTGTTTACAAGGCCGAAGATACCGACCTCGGCCGCTTCGTTGCTCTCAAGTTTCTTCCCGAAGATGTCGACAACAATCCACAGACGCTCGAGCGCTTTCGCCGCGAGGCTCGTGCCGCATCGGCGCTGAATCATCCCAACATCTGCACCATTTATGAAATCGGCCAACAGGACGGCAAGTATTTCATCGTCATGGAGCTGCTCGAGGGGCAGACGCTTCGCGAGCGCATTCTGGGGCGGCCTCTCGCCACCGATCAGTTGCTCGAACTCGCGGTTGAAATCGGCGAAGCGCTTGAGGCTGCCCACTCAGAAGGCATCATTCATCGTGACATCAAGCCCGCAAACATCTTCGTAACCAAACGTGGTCACGCGAAGATTCTGGATTTCGGCCTGGCGAAACTCGCTACCGAACAATATCAGCCCACCGCATCCGCTGCCGCCGCCACAACCATCCTGAGCGAAGTCCATCTCACCAGTCCCGGCACGGCGGTGGGAACTATTGCCTATATGTCGCCCGAGCAGGCCGCCGGTGAAGAGCTCGATTCCCGCACCGACCTTTTCTCGTTCGGAGCTGTTCTCTACGAAATGTCCACCGGCCGCCCCGCCTTCACCGGCAACACATCGGCGATGGTGTTTGACGCCATTCTGCATAAAGCGCCCGTTTCTCCCGTCCGCTTGAATCCGGAAATGCCGCAGGAACTGGAGCGCATCATTAACAAGCTGCTCGAAAAAGACCGCAAGCTGCGCTACCAGAGCGCCAATGAGATGGCAGTCGATCTCAAGCGCCTGAAGCGCGAAATCGAATCTGGACGAATCAGTTCTTCCTCAGCTTCCGCTGTGATTTCCACCAGCACGCTTCAACTCCCTGCCAGGTCCCGCCTGCGCGCAAAATGGTATTTGCTCGGTGCTACTGCGGTGGTGCTTGCACTTGGTGTTGCTTACCTGCTTCGCCCCACTTCGCCGCCCCCAAGAATCACCGGCTACACCCAGCTCACCCATGACGGCCAGCAAAAATCCTTTGCCGGCGCCACGAGCGCAACCGTTCTCACCGATGGTCCGCGGCTCTATATCCAGGAAAATGTTGACGGGCGATTTGTGATCGCGCAGGTATCGTCTTCTGGCGGCGACACTGTCCCAATTTCTACGCCATTTCCCAATGTCGCTCCCCTGAATCTTTCTCTCGACAAGTCCGAAATGCTGGTCGGCAGCTTCACCGGAAATGAAATTAATCAGGCTCTCTGGGTATTGCCCTTGCCTGGTGGCACCCCGCGCCGGGCCACCGATGTCCCTGCCTGGGACGGCACATGGATGCCCAACGGCGACCTGCTTATCGCTCATGACAATCTGCTGACGGAAATCTCGCCGAGCGGCGCTCGTAAGTTTGCGGACTTGCCAGATTTTTGCTATTGGTTCCGCTGGTCTCCCGATGGCGAGAAACTGCGTTTCACCATTCACCAGTCTGGTGTTCCGCCCGCCATTGGGGAGCTGGCACGCGATGGTAGCCATCTGCAACGGCCTCTTTCTGCCAGGGGCGTCAAGGTTAGTAACGTAGGAACGTGGACTCCGGACGGCAGGTACTTCCTGTTCCAGGTTTTCGGCAGGAGCGTCGAATTATGGGCCACACAAGAGAAGGCTGACTTGTTGCACAGACTTAGACGCGAGCCGGTGCGCTTGACCGCTGGTCCCATGAACTTTCTTGTCCCCCAACCGAGCGCAGACGGGAAGAAGATTTTTGCCGTTGGAGAACAGCCCCGCACGGAATTGGTTCGATTTGATGCTAAGTCAGGACAATTCTTGCCTTATTTGGGGGGTGCTTCGATCGCTGATGTTACCTTTTCGCCCGATGGCCAATGGATCGCTTATTCGGACTTCCAAACCGGAAGCCTCTGGCGAAGTCGTGCCGACGGCAGTGAAAAGTTACAGTTGTCTTCGCAATTCGCCGTATTGCCGCGTTGGTCCCCTGACGGTAAGCGCATCGCCTTTACCATGGCGGATTCGGAGAACACGAATCGCTTATACGTAGTTTCCAGGGACGGCGGCACGCCCCAAAAAATCGATGCCTCCCGCTTCGATCCTCTTCGCCCCAGTTGGCTGCCCGACGGCAACTCCATCCTCCTTCAGGACTCTGATGGCACTAAAGATGTCAGCCTCAAAGTTGTTGATCTCAGCACTTCCAAAATCACTACTCTGCCGGACTCCACTGACGTGATGTTTCCGGTGTCCTCACCCGATGGGCACTCCGTTGCGGCGAGTACGATCGATGGACAAAAACTGATGCTCTTCAATTTCGAAAAGCAGAAATGGGCTGAACTGATCAGGATGAACGTGGGCTTTACCGAATGGTCAAGAGATGGCAAATATATTTATTTCGACACTGGCCTGAGCGCCGATCCTGCTGTCTATCGCATTCGAGTTGCCGACCGGAAGCTGGAACGAATCACCGGCCTCAAAGGATTTCGTCGCACCGTGAACGCCTATACGCCTTGGATGGGAATCGCGCCCGAAGGCGCTCCACTTATCCTGCGAGACGTCAGTTCCCAGGAAGTCTACGCCCTCGACTTCGAAGCGCCGTAATCGCGTGCGCAAGCTTCCACACGTTGTCATTCCGACGCGCCGCAGCCGAAGGCGAGGCGTGCGAGGAATCTGCAGGTCCCGGGTGACGCAGATCTTAGCGAGCGACTTAACAGGCCGCGAAAAAACTCAGCCAAGGTTCTTTTGAAACCATGCGATTTCGAAGACACTGCGTAAGAACTCGATCAACTTCATGACCTATCACGAGGTCATCCTGAGGAGCAGCATCGTTCGCACCGCGAACGATACGCGACGAGGGATCTATGCATTTTGCTTCGGCTCAGGGCGCGTCTTCAGACGTGCCCAATGCGATTCATTGGAGCGCCTCCAGGCGCTTAGAACCGCGCGGTGAGTACCGCAAAATCAAGTCGCGGCCTTAGCCGCTGAATGAACTGGCATCGCAAAGGGGCCAGTTTTTCAGAAAACTTCTCAGCCGCTGAGGTCAGGAAGGCGCCTTTTGGCGAATTTTCCACCATCTCTGAAATGCTTTTACCATTCCACTCACTTATAGGCAGGGAAACCCAGGGGGTTGCATTTTCGGGGGGAAGGCTTCTCCCTTGTTTTCTCTTTTTTCTCTCACTGGCGCCCCAGGAGCAGTTATGCCGTGACCAATCCTGGGGCGCTTGTCTACTTTCGTGGTCTTTTCAGGGTCTACGTAGCCCAGGCATACTGCTGTCGAGCCCGAGGGTTCGCAACCGCTGATTCTTCTTTGAAAATCTACTCATCTGCCTGCAACGATTCGCTGCGACCGTAAAAATCGAGCGTAAGTCCCTGCGGCTCAAGATTTTGCCTCTAACTCCTTTAAACTCAAAGATTTTGCCTCTACCTGAAAGCTAAGTTGCTGATTCCAGATATTTTGCTGCAAACAGGGGGGAGGGGGGAGGGGGTTACTGCTCGGTTAACTTGCCGCCTTTCACCGAGATCATTGCCCCATCGCCGGTTTCACTTTACTATCCAGCCAGTGGCCTCCGCGAAAAACACTCCCCAGGTGAACACGCGCCTTGTCTCGGCTGCGCCGGTCGAAGACGACTCCTCTTTTGAACTCAAACTTCGCCCTCAGCGCCTGAACGAGTTCATCGGGCAGCCCAAGGTCAAAGAAAATCTTTCGGTTGCCATCCAGGCCGCACGCACCCGCGGTGACGCGCTCGATCACGTCTTGCTCTACGGCCCCCCGGGGCTGGGCAAGACCACTCTTGCCACTATCATCGCCAACGAACTGGGCGTTCCGTTTCAGCAGACTTCGGGGCCGACCCTGCAGATCAAAGGTGACCTCACTGCGATCCTCACCAACCTGCGTGAGAAGCAGGTTCTCTTTATCGACGAAGTTCATCGCCTGCAGCCCACGCTCGAAGAGCTTCTTTATTCCGCGCTCGAGGATTACAAGCTCGACATCCTGATCGGCCAGGGGCCTGCCGCGCGCACCCACACCATGGATGTGAAGCCGTTTACTTTCGTGGGCGCGACCACCCGCGCCGGCCTTCTGTCGTCGCCTTTGCGTTCGCGTTTCGGAATCGTCCTGCGGCTGGAGTTTTACGACGATGAAGATCTGCGCATCATCGTGGAACGTTCCGCTGAAATATTGAATGTCGAAGTCGATCGCGCCGGCGCGCTTGAAATCGCCAGCCGCTCCCGCGGCACGCCGCGTATTGCCAACCGCCTGCTTCGCCGCGTGCGCGACTATGCGCAGGTGAAAGGCTCGGGAAAGATCGATCTGCCCACCGCGCAAGCCGCGCTGAAAATGCTCGAAGTGGATGCCCACGGCTTTGACGAGATCGACCGCAAGCTGATGCTCACCATCATCGAGAAATATCAGGGCGGCCCGGTGGGCGTGAACACGCTGGCCGCCGCCCTCGCCGAGGAGCCCGACGCGATTGAAGAAGTGTACGAGCCGTTTCTGATGCAGATCGGCTTTCTCAATCGCACGCCGCGCGGACGCGTCGCCACACAACTCGCCTACGAGCACTTCGGCATCACGCCGACTCGCAGGCAGGCTTCGCTCTTCTGATGATTGCCCACCTGCGCGGCAAGCTGCTCGATAAGCATCCCAACCACATCATCGTCGAGACCAGCGGCGTTGGTTACGATGTGACCATCAGCGTGCCTACTTTTTCCGAGCTTCCTTCGCCCGGATCGGAAGTTTCGCTGTTCATCTACACCCATGTGCGCGAAGACGCGCTGGCGCTTTATGGCTTCTTTCGACCTGAGGAAAAGAACATCTTCGAAAAGCTGATCTCAGTGAGCGGCATCGGGCCAAAACTGGCCATCACCATTCTGAGCGGCATGGTTTCCGATGAGCTTGGCGAAGCGATTCGTTCCAATAATCTTGCGCGGCTTACCAAAATCCCCGGTGTTGGACGGAAAACGGCCGAGCGTCTGGTGCTGGAACTGCGCGACAAAATGCCGCCTGCAGGAAAGGAATCTGTAACCGCGGTTCCATCGTTGAGCGCGGTCGACGAAGATGTGCTTTCCGCGCTGCTGAATCTGGGATTTCAGAGAGCGGCGGCTGAAAAAGCGCTCACCGGCATCAGCCGCGAGAAAAATGGCGATTCGTTTGAAGCCGTGTTTCGGCGCGCTTTGACCCAGCTCTCGAAATGATGCTTAGTTTCCGACGAAACGCAGGAACAAGTCGCGGTCCTGCTGGCAGGCTTGCGCCATCTCCCTTACCTTCTGCCATGCTTCTTTCTGCGAATCGTCATGGGCGCGATCTTTAACCCGCTCCCATTCTTCCAGAAAGCCTTCCATCTGCAGGTGGTTGAAGACGGTTTTGCCGTAGGGATCGATGCCGCGCAGGCAGGTGAAAGCGGGTTCATCTCGCGCGGGCAGAACGCCATGAAGAATGATCCAGTCGCTGCGTTCGCCCAGATCGTCTTCGAGCTTAACTACCAGTGACATAGTGGCTTGAATGTACCAAGACTCTTTTCTAAGAACAACAGCGGGTTTTTCGCGGAAGGATGTTGGGTGGCGCAGCAGTTTACCGCTGCGATCAACACTGCCTCCGAGTTGGCTTTGGCCACTGGGGATTAAATACAGGAAAAAATAACTTGTGCAAATGTCGATTCGGCGCGCCTGGCTTCGACGTTAGATTAGAGGTAAGCAAAAATTCAAAGGAGAAAACAATGCGAGTGATGGTGGTTGTGAAAGCCAGCAAGTCATCCGAATCGGGCGCGCTTCCTGACCAGAAGCTTCTTGCCGATATGGGCAAGTTCAATGAGGAACTCGTCAAAGCCGGCGTGATGCTGGCCGGAGAAGGCCTGCATCCGACTTCAAAGGGAAAGCGCGTGCGCTTTTCCGGAAGCAAGCGCACCGTGATTGACGGCCCATTTACCGAGACCAAGGAACTGATTGCCGGTTTCTGGCTTTGGCAGGTGCGTTCGATGGAGGAGGCAGTCGAATGGGTGAAGCGTTGCCCGAATCCGCACAAAGAAGACAGTGAAATTGAAATTCGCCCGGTGTTCGAGGCGGAGGATTTTGGCGCGGAGTTTACGCCGGAACTGAGAGAACAGGAAGAACGGGTGCGCTCGCAGGCGGCGAAAAACAAAAAGTAATTGTTGGCAATGGGAGGACGGGCAGGCCGCTCGTCCTCCGTTGCTATGCCAGCAGTGCAGCACTACAATGGCGCGCGGTAAATCGCTTTCTCAATTAGCCATTGGAGGAAATATGAAGCTGAGAACTGCTTTGTGCGCTCTGGCATTCTGTTGTTTGATCGTCGCGCTTGGCTTTGCGGCCGACGATCCTCAGATGGGCACCTGGAAGTTGAATAAAGCAAAATCGAAAGGAACCCCTGGAACCGCCGTGAATCACACGGTTGTGTACGAAGCCACAGACGACAGCATAAAGGTCACGGTCGACGGAAATGGTCCGGACGGCAAACCGACGCACAACGAGTGGACGGGAAAATTCGACGGTAAGGACTATCCGGTCACCGGCGATAGCGCGACCGACATGCGCTCGTACAAGCGGGTCGACGATCACACGCTGGACCTGGCTGCGAAAAAGGACGGTAAGACGGTTATGTCTGGCCGCATCGTGGTTTCCAAAGACGGCAAGAGCCGGACGATCACCGTCAACGGGACCATGCCGGATGGCAAGAAGTACAAGAATGTGGGCGTGTACGACAAGCAGTAAGCGTTCGGCTTTCCCTCCGTTCTTTCAAGATGCTTTTCCCACTCAAGCCAAAGGCAGGCTTGAGTGGGCCACTCCTCTTATACTTTGCATCATGCCGCTTCTGTTAAGCTTTCCACTTCAATGAAAGCTCTGGAACGAAAAAGAGAAATCAAGCGCACTCACCTGGCTTCGCTCATGCAGCGCGAGCAGAAGCGGTTTGTAGATGAAAATCCAAAATCTAAAGCTCTGTTCGAGCGCGCCCGCAAGTCGCTGCTGGGCGGCGTTCCGATGAACTGGATGGCGAAGTGGGCAGGCGCATTTCCGCCGTTCGTGCGGGAAGCGCAAGGCGCGCATTTTTACGATGTGGATGGACATCGCTACATCGACTTCTGCCTGGGCGACACAGGCGCGATGACCGGCCACTCGCCTTCATCGACCGTGAAGGCGATCGAGCAGCAGGCGCGACGCGGAATCACGCTGATGCTGCCCAGCGAAGATGCGATATTCGTGGGCGAAGAACTGCAGAAACGCTTCGGGCTTCCATACTGGCAATTTGCCCTGACCGCGACCGATGCGAACCGGTTCTCAATTCGACTGGCGCGACATATCACGGGCCGCCCGAAGATTCTGGTTTTCAACTGGTGCTATCACGGTTCTGTGGATGAGAGTTTTGTCACCCTGCAGGAGAATGGTGCAGCGCGAGCGCGGCGAGGAAACATCGGACCGCCGGTCGATCCGTCGGTCACAACCAGGGTAGTTGAGTTTAATGATGTGCCTGCGCTGGAAGCGGCGCTGGCGCCGCAGGATGTTGCCTGCGTGCTGGCGGAACCGGCGCTCACCAATGTCGGCATTGTTCATCCCGAACCCGGATTTCACGATGCGCTGCGCCAGATCACGCGAAAAACGGGAACGCTGCTGATCATCGATGAGACGCATACCATCTGCGCCGGGCCAGGAGGTTACACGCAAGCAGAAAAGCTTGAGCCTGATTTCGTGGTGTTCGGAAAACCGATTGGCGGCGGAGTTCCCGGAGCGGCGTACGGATTCACCGAGCCGATCGCAAAACTCTTTCTGGAACGCCAGAGCCTGGAAGATTGCGATACGGGAGGAATTGGAGGAACGCTGGCGGGGAATGCGCTGTCACTGGCGGCGATGAAGGCGACGTTGAGCAGCGTGCTGACTAAACAAGCTTTCGATCGCATGATTCCGCTGGCCGAGCGCTGGACCGCAGGAGTCAAGAAGGCGATTGATGATTCGGGAATTCCGTGGCACGTAACGCGGCTGGGATGCCGCGCCGAATATCTGTTTTCCGGCAAAGAGCCGAAGAACGGAACGGAAGCGCATGATGCAATGGACTTCGAACTGGAGCGGTTCATGCACCTGTATGCGATGAACCGCGGAATCCTGCTCACGCCGTTTCACAATATGGCGCTGATGTCGCCGCAGACGGAAAACGAAGACGTGGACAGGCACACGCGGGTATTTCGCGACGCCGTGCGCGAACTGCTGGAGTCAAACTGAGAAGCAGAATCGAGCGAGCGGCCATTCTGCTGGCTCTGATAGCGGCAAGCAGCTGCGGATGGCCAGGGCCGCCGTTGCCGCCGTCGTTGCAGTTACCGAGCCCGGTGAACGATCTCAGGGCTGCGCGCAAAGGCGACAAAGTCGTGCTCACCTGGACAGAGCCCACGCGCACCACCGAACGTCAAATCATCCGTCATCCGGGACCTTTCAGAATTTGCCGCAATCCTGGGGTCTCCATAACCGACTGCGCTAATCCGGTGGGAGAAATCGAACCGCAGCCCTTGCCTGCGCCAGCAAACGTCAAACCGACTGCAAGCTTCATGGATATTCTTCCCGCCGAGCTGATGCAGCAGAATCCAACCGCGATGGTCAGTTATGCGGTTGCGGCGCTGAACGACTTCGGCCGGACTGCAGGGCTCTCAAACCAGGTGCAGGTTCCGGCAGCGCCGACGATGCCGCCGCCTGAAAATTTTCGCGCAGAAGTCACGCGCGAAGGAGTTCTGCTTTCGTGGCCGTGCCCGAGTGCGCCGATAAACAGAATTCCATCGATTGAGTTCCTGCTTCGGATTTACCGGCAAAAGGAAGGTGCGAAGCTGGTAAAGCTGGCGGACGTCGCGTGGCCAGATTGCGGACAGGAGGCAAGCGCGGCGGCCACGTTTCTCGATCGCACCATGGAGTGGGAACAGAGTTACGTGTATCGCGCAACGGTAGTGTCGCAGGTGGCGCTGGGCCGGAAAGCAGAATGCCCGGTGAATGAGAGTCCGGATGTGGAGTGCCGAGCGACGGCGGAGGTCGAGGGTGACGATACGCCGGGAGTGAAGGTATTCACGCACGATATCTTTCCTCCGAGCGTGCCGACCGGGCTGCAGGCGGTGGCCTCAGGAGTTGGGCAGCCGCCGTTCATTGATCTGATCTGGTCGCCGGTGGCCGAGGCGGATCTCGCCGGCTACAACGTGTACCGGCATGAGCCGGGCGGAGCGACGGTGAAGATCAATTCTGAGCTGGTGAAAGTGCCGGCTTACCGGGATGAGGACGTGAAGCCCGGGACGAGATACAGCTATTCGGTATCGGCAGTGGATGCGAGAGGGAATGAGAGTGGAAGGTCGGAGGAGGCGAGCGAGGGAGTGGAGTAGTGGTTCATTTGGAAAATGCAGAGATCCCGCGCTGAAATGCGCTTGCAAGGCAAGCGCATTTTGCACTCAGGATGACATCGTGGTGTGACGGAAGCCGTCGATCGCGGAAGTCAGAAAAACCAGGAGACGACCAGGCCGAGGCTCACCAGCGAAACTGCAATGGTGGTGATCCATCCCAGCAGATTCAGGTACGGGTTATTCACCCAGCGTCCCATGATTTTGCGTTTGTTGGTGATCAGCATGACCATGAGCATCAGAAACGGCGTGGAGAAGCCCTGCACGATGCCCGCCCAGACCAATGCTTTGATCGGATTCAGGCCGAAGAAATTCATGGTCATGGCGATCATGGTGACGATGCCGATGCTGATGTAGAACTCGCGGCATTCCCTGGGCGACTTGTGCAGACCGTGAGGCCAGCCAAATGTCTGGCACAAATCATAGGCCGCGCCGGTGGTCATCACCGGGACCGCGATGAACCCGACCCCGACCACTCCGATCGCGAAAAGCAATCCGGCGGCTTTTCCGGCCAGTGGCTGCAGCGCCTGGGCGGCCTGAGCGGCGCTGCTGATCTCGGTGATGTGTGCCTTGAACAGGGTAGCTGCGGTCGAGAGCACGATGAAATACATGACCAGAGCAGAAAAGAACATGCCGAATGCGATGTCGCGAGCGGAATGGGCGAGTTCCGCTTTAGTGGTGCCCATGCGATCGATCAGCCGGCGACGGCCCATGGAAATGTCTTCTTCAACATCCTGATTGGATTGCCAGGTGTAGATGTAGGCGGAAAGAGAGGTGCCGATGATGGCAAGCATCATGGCCAGCGATTCGCGGTTGAGATGTATGGAAGGTATGAGTGTTCCGCGGATTACCGAGCCCAGTTCCGGTTTCGCGAGCAAGGCTGAACCGAGGTATGCCAGCAGGGCCAGAGCCAGCCAGCGAAAGATGTTGCGGATCAGCGTGTAGGAACCATAAATCTGGAGCAGCAGCATGGCTGCGGTGAGGCCGATGACGAGCCACGGAATCTGTATGGGGACGATAAGGTTGAGGGCCGCGGCCATACCGCCGAGGTCGGCCCCGGCTTCAATCGTGTTTCCCAGCACTACGCCCGCGAGCGCCAGGTGCAGCAGCCAGCGCGGATAGTGCTGCTTGATGACCGCGAACAATCCCTGTCCCGTGACCTGGCCAACCTTCGAAGACAGATAGACGACGGCAAACATCATGGGATACAAGAGCGGGACCATCCACAGCAGTGAAGTGCCGTATTGAGCGCCGGCGGTGGCGTAGGTTCCGATAGCGGAGGGATCGTCATCGGCGGCGCCGGTTATCAGGCCGAGGCCGATGGAACGGAACACGCCTTTGGGGACCGGCCGCGGCGTGTGCGACTGATAGCGAGCTTCGACCGTGGGATCGTGCTTGCGACGCTCGGGAAGTTGTTCCGGTTGTGCGGCCATTTACCCTTCCAGCGATTCCTCAGAAAAAGCGTAAAACTTGTTGTGTGCACGCCAAGGAAGGGGAAACGGTTCGAGCGGCTTCGCCCCTGTGACTGTTGCCGGCGCAAATATGGAGCAGATCAGACAGAGCATTGCGACCGGCTGATCTGAGATGCTGATTCTTTGCGGAGGTTTGTTCAAAAACAGCAACGAGCGGGAAAGGGCAACTTTTCCGTGAATCAGCTGAACGGCTAGAATCAGAAGAAAGGATGGCCAGCGAGGGAAGATGAAATATTGCCGCTTCAGAGCAACAGGCAGCGAATTCTATGGGGTGGTAGAAACCAGGGATGAGCTTGAGGTCATTACTCGCGTTCTGAGCGTTGCGCCGGAGAAATCCGGCGGCGACCTGGAAGGTGTACCGACGCGCAGATTCGAAGCGCTGGCGCTGAAAGAGGCTGAGTTGCTGCCACCGGTGCAGCCGTCGAAGATTGTATGCGTGGGGCGCAATTACCGCGAACATGCGGATGAACTCGGGCATGCAGTGCCCAAGGAGCCGTTGATTTTTCTGAAGCCTACGTCGTCATTGCTGAAACCGGGCGGACAGATCGTGCGTCCGCCGGTATCGCAGCGAACCGATTATGAGGGAGAGCTGGGGGTTGTGATCGGAAAGACTTGCAGGAGGCTGCAAGGGGATGAGGATGTGCGGCCGTACATCCTAGGTTATACGTGCGTGAACGATTTCACGGCGCGCGATCTGCAGGACAAAGATGGGCAATGGACGCGCGCCAAGGGCTTCGACACTTTTTGCCCGGTGGGACCGGTGGTGGTTGAGGGACTCGACCCGTGGGCGGGAGTTTCAGTTGAAACAAGAGTGAATGGAGAAGTGCGGCAACAGGGCAATACGCGCGACTTTATTTTTCCCCTGGACGTGATTATTCGCTACATCGCGGAAGTGATGACACTGTTTCCCGGCGACCTGATCGCCACGGGAACACCCAAGGGCGTGGGGGGGGTAGTGCCGGGCGATGTAATCGAGATCACGGTTGGAGGAGTTGGGACGTTGCGGAACTCCGTTCAGTAATCAGCGATCTTTAAGCCGGCGGACGAACTTCAAGCCGGACCAGATTTCAGAAACGGCGCAGACTTTCACATCCACAAGGCCCTGGTCGAGGCCGATCCTGCGAACGATATTTTCGTCGAGGTCGCTGGCGATGCCGGAGGCTTTCTTAGGCCAGCTGATCCAGAGGATGCCCGCAGGCTGCAGGCGCCTGGCATAGGCGGCGAATAGTTTCTTCAATTCCGACTGCGATTTCACAAAGGCGATAGCGAGATCGAGTTCGCCTTTGCCGCCGGTGCAATCGGCGAGGGCGGAGTTCAGTTCGGCTTTCACATCGGCCGGCAGCTGATGGAAATCGACATGAAATCCCGGCTTGAAGCCAAGCTTTTTAGGGAGCGGAGTACCGGAGTAGCCCGCGGTCATTGGGCGGTGGGAGCGTAATAGCCGCGGCGGCTGCGTACGTGCAGATTCTTGTGATTGGAAGCGAGAATCTCGATGGTGTGATAGCGGCCGTCGGCGCGGAATTCCGCGGGTGTGTAGGAAAGCGCGTACTGGCTGCGGAGCTCGTCCTGAATTTCTGAGAAGGCGTTGGCAACATCGGTGATCTGGAAGGGGAAGAAGGCGTAGCCGCCGGTGGCATCGGCAATGCGCTGCAGGACCTTGTCGCCACGCGCCCGGCTTCCGGTGACGTTGGTGCTGATGGTGTAAACGACGACTTCGGCGCGCTGCGCCATGTCGATCGCTTCTTCACGAGTGACGTGGCTCAGGTTGTCTTCGCCGTCGCTGAGAAGGACGACCGCTTTCCGCACCGGAGTGCCAGTCGGCTGCTTGAGCAACTTATCGCGACATGCGAAGTAGAGCGCGTCATACAGGGCTGTGCCGCCCCCGGCTTTCAGCATGCGAACGCCGCGGGAAAGAGTTTCAGTGTTGTCGGTGAAGTCCTGTGTGACTTCGGGAGTGGCATCGAAGCCCACGATGAAAGCTTTGTCGTAGCGCGGGCGGATGGTCTGGCTCAGGAATTCGATCGCCGATTCCTGTTCGAATTTGAAGCGGTCGCGAACCGAGTTGCTGGCATCAACCAGCAGGCCGACCTGAAGCGGCAGGTTGGTCTCGCTATGAAAGCTGCTGATGGTGGCAGGCCGGTTGTCGTCTACCACGTGGAAATCGTCACGCTTCAGGTCTTTTATATGGCGGCCGTGCTTGTCGCTGACCGTGAAAACAATATTTACCTCATTGACGTTTTTGCGGATGGTGGTGCCATCGGGTTCGACATCGGGCGCGGGCGCAGAGGACTTGGAAGTGTCGGCGATGGGCGCAGTTTCGTTCGGCGCAGATGACGGAGCCTGGACCGGTGCCGGTGCTGCCGGCGCTGGCGGAGGCGCAGGCTTGGTGGTGCGCGCGGCTGAGGGCGCCGAGGGCAAATCGGCGGCTTGCTGCGCGGAAAGGGGAACCAGTGCGAGAGCTACGATGCCGAGAAGGAGAGAGATGCCGGAAAACCGCATGGATACGCGCTTATTATAGCGAGTTTCGGACATTGTGCGCTAAACGTCAATCGTTCATATGAACGATGGGCTGGTTAGAACCTTTAACCGCAAAGAACGCCGCAAAGAACCAAAGTGAGCCGCAAAGAACACAAAGGAGAGGTGAAAAGGCGCGAAAGAGGCTGAGTTCAAAGCGAATGCAGGAATTGGTCGAGGTCGGCGGGAAGAGGGCATGAAAACGACATCTTCCCGCCGGTTCGCGGATGGGTGAACTGGAGAGCGGCGGCGTGCAGGAAGTTGCGCTTGAGGGAGAGATCGGCGATGGATTTGGGAGCGCCGTACAGAGAGTCGCCGACGATGGGGTATCCGATGGAGGCGAGGTGGACGCGAATCTGGTGGGTGCGTCCGGTTTCGATCTGGAGTTCGAGCAGCGTGAACTTGCCGTGAGCGCTATCGAGTTTGCGAGTAACGGTGTAGTGGGTAACGGCGCTTCTGCCGCCGCTGCGGCGGGTGGTCATGCGAGTGCGGCGGAGAAGGTCGCGGCTGATGGAAGCGGAGATGGTGCCGTGATCCTGCTTGACCCAGCCGTGGACAAGGGCGATGTAGGTCTTCCTGACCTGGCGAGAGGCGAACTGGGTAGCAAGGTTGCGATGGGCGGAATCTTCCTTAGCGACAACAAGAAGACCGCTGGTGTTTTTATCGAGGCGATGAACGATGCCGGGACGGAGTTCGCCGCCAGCAGAAGAGAGCTGAGAAAAATGGTGGAGCAAGGCGTTAACCAGGGTTCCGCGATTGCGGGCGGCTTCGGTTGCGCCCGCGCCGACGTGCACCATCATGCCGGCGGGCTTGTTGATGACGGCGAGATCGTCGTCTTCGAAAACAACGTCGAGAGGGATTTCTTCCGCGATGGCACGCAGAGGAGGAGGCTGAACGGGCGCGAGCAGAGTAATGGTTTCTGTGCCGCGCAGTTTCAGGGAAGGCTTTGTGGGGAGATGGTTGACGAGAATTTTTTGCTCGGCGATCAGTTGTTGAATTCTTGCGCGGCTGATGTCGGGGAGATGGGAAACGAGGAATTGATCAAGGCGTGTGCCGGCGGCGGCGCTGGTGGCGGAGATGGAGATGGGGAATGATTCGGGCATTTCGGGAGTTTCTAGTAAACCACAGTAGCCTTTCGACCACGCCCCTCACGCTCCGCGCGAGGCCACTTCGCTCAAGATGACAAGGTTTTGCAGCCGGTGGTGACGTTAGTAAACAAGGGGTCATTCGACTCCACAAGAGTTCGCTTTGTGAACTCCTGCTGCGCTCAGGATGACAAGATGGGAGAATTCAGCCGCGAGCGGGTGCGGGCAGGGCTTTCGGGTGGGGACGGAGCCACCAGATGAATGCGCCGAAGAGGACGAGGCCGGTGGAGATGAGCTGAGTTCCGGTCATGGCGCCGCCGAAGACGGAGCCGCGGCCGGGATCGCCGCGCAAAAACTCGAGGAAATAACGGGCAATTCCGTAGAGGAAAAGATAGGCGCCGAATACCTGGCCGTCGAATTTCTTACGTTTGAACAGCCACATCAGCAGGAAAAAGTTGGCCAGTTCGACCGCGGATTCAAAGAGCTGAGTGGGTTCCAACGGCACATGAAGCGGAGTGCCGGAATTCGAGGCGGCGAAAGTGTTAGTGAATGTCACTCCCCAGAAATGATGGGTTTCTTTTCCGAAGCAGCAGCCGGCGGCGAAGCAACCCACCCGTCCGATGGCGTGACCCAGGGCGAGGCCGGGAGCAAAGGCATCGCAAATCGCAAGGGCAGGAATGTTGTGCTTGCGGATGTACCAGGCGGCGGCGGCGAGCGCCGCGAGCAGGCCTCCGGAGAACACCCCGCCGGCCTGCAGCGTATTCAGGGTAAAGATGTCTCCGGGGTGAGCGGAGTACCAACCCCAGTCGTTGATGATGTAAAGAATTTTCGAGCCGATGATGCCGGAAAGAACCACCACGATTCCGAAGTTCCAGGCATGGTCGGGATCAATACCCTGGCGCTGCGAGTTGCGGACACTGATCCAAAGGCCAGTAAGAACGCCGAGCGCAACCAGCACTCCGTAGGTAGGGAGAAAAAAGCTTCCGATATGAAACAGCTGCGGGAACACTAGTTATTCGATGCTCGAGAGGAGCCTATTGATACCTTCAGTTTAGCAGGTGCCGGAGAGAGAACGGTGGAGGAAGAAAAGCCGACCCACTGGGCCGTGTGAGCGGGGCCGAGAATGAACCCGTCGGTAGACGTTGGGAACCCGCCGAGACCCTTTAGGCATCTCCGCATGACGGAGCATCGCACACCGGATCCTAGTTCGAGTCGAGCCCCCGTTCATTCTGCATTGGTTCAAAAATCGGTGACCCGCCATCACCAACTCCGCAGGCCGGCTTACAAATCGGATGCTAGGGGAAGCAGCGGCTGTTTGGCAAGAGTACCGAGGTAAATAGTTGGCAACCGGTTTGCCGGGAATGGGCGGCGACAAAAAAATTGCGCCGGCTCGAAGGCCGGCGCTTTGCCAAAAGGAGAAGAGATTATTTGCCGTCCAGAGTTCCAGTCGCACCGAACTCGCGACGCGAGGCCACGGTGCGGGCGGCGCGGGTCATAGGTGGAACGGCGGCGGCTGCGCCGTAACGTTCCAGCAACATGGGCACCATTGCATTCTCGGCTTCCTTTATGAACATCAGTTTGCCATCCGGACCGAGGTCGATGCGGATGAAGTCACCGAGCTTTACCTGATCGGTGGCGACCAGGTTCGCCAGCTGGAACACGATGTGTCGCTCGATAGCGCGTTTCAAATGGCGAGCGCCGTACTTGGGATCGGTGCCTTCGTGCAGCAGGAAACTCTTCACCTTGCTGGTGCAACTGAAGACGAACTGATTGGCGGGTGAGGCCATCAGAATACGCTGCTGCACCATGCCGAGCTCGATTTCGAGAATCTGTTGCAGGTGATCGGAACGAAGGGTGCGGAAGACCACCGACTTGTCGATCCGGTTCATGAACTCGGGGGTGAATTTCCGGCGAGCCGCTTCAATGGCTGTCCGGTTGATCTTCTCGTCAAGCGAGGCATCGACCACGTTGGCACGCTGGACAAATCCCAGCCCGCCGTCGACCAGATTGCTCATCTCACTGGCGCCCAGGTTCGAGGTCATGATGATGATGCACTGGGACATATCGACGCGGCGATTGTCACCCAGGGTCAATGTCGCTTTGTCCAGAATGCCGAGCAGGAGCTGCCACAAGGAGTCTGAGGCTTTCTCAATTTCATCGAAAAGAAGGATTGAGAGCTTCAGCTTCTCGGTGTGCCACTGGTTGAGCGCCTCCTGCGTGAGCAGGGGGTGAGTCTCGCGGTGGCCGAGGTATCCCGGAGGCGAGCCGATCAGCTTTGCAATCTCGTGCGAGTGCTGGAACTCGGCGCAGTCGATCTTGATGCAGGCGCGCGAGTCGCCGAAAAGAGCCTCAGACATGGCTTCGACGACGCGGGTTTTTCCCGAGCCGGTGGGTCCGAGGAAAAGAAGGTTGCCGACCGGACGTCCTGGCGGGTTCAGCCCGGCCAGAAACATCTGGTAGATCTCGACTACCTTCTCGACGGCCTGATCCTGGCCAACGATTTTGCGACGAAGGGCGCTTTCAAACTCTCGCGCGTCATTACTGCGGCGGTTAGGGTCTAGCGTGGCGTTGAGAACGGTCTTCATAATTTTTATGGCCCCTATCCTTTCTGGGCCTCAGGGTTCCCGGGAGATGCCAGCCACCCGGTCAGGAAAACGACAGGATTTGTCACTTTGCTGTCGTCGAACCACCCGGACTGGTGCAAATTGCTCTCCATCTGCTGCGTACTGCCCATCAGCTAGTTTCTGAAAGCTTTAGATGCTGGCGGCCCACGGAAGGAGTTAGGTACTCAGAGGGGTACGATCATGTAAGTGGAAATTGTTTGCCTTCGGACAGGAAGATTCTTGTCCCTGCTTGCGCCCGGGAAAGTACCGCCGATCCGATGATCTGATACGGCGGGCTGCTGCTAAACGCCTCTGGCCCTCGGTAACTGGCATGCGCCAACAGCTCACGGTTAGCATCCAAAGCGTAAGTTCAGGAGAACGTCTTTGTTGCGGGCCAACTTGCCAGCCGGATTTCTGTTATGCGCGCTCTTAAGCGCTGCCGCAGCCGCTCAATCCAAGCCGGAATTATTGCCGGCGGCAAAGATCGAGACTTCTCCGAAGGCTTCTGAACCGGCACTTGCAGTGATCCCGCCTCCGGGCACCGCAGTGTACGTGGCAAAGCGAGGCGACAGCATACCGCTGGTGGCGCGCCATTACCTGGCCCAGACTTCTTTTCTGACATCGACCGAACTGGGCGAGGCGATCCACAAAGCGAATCCGGGAGTGACCGGGACATTTTTAAAAGCGGGGCAGCAGGTGGTGGTTCCGGGGATTCTCGGCGGACCGATCGTGGAAAAAGCGGTCCCGGTACAGCGCGAATTCGAAGTACGGGCGGTGTATCTGACCGGAGTAATGGCTGGAAGCGACCGCGGGCTGCGAATCATACGGCGCTGGCGCGAGGTGGGCGGCAACTCAGTGGTATTCGATATCAAAGACAGCGACGGCAGCGTGAACATTCCGTTTGAGCATCCGCTGCTGGGCAGTCACCATGTCTACATTCACGATCTGCCTAAGTTCTTGCGTTTCCTCCACTCACAGAACATGCATGCGATTGCGCGCATTGCCATGTTCCGCGACGAGCGACTGGTCAGGGAGCACCCGGAGCTGGCGGTGCAGTCGCGACGCAGCGGCCAGCCCTGGCGAGAGAACGGAAAGCTGGTCTGGACCGATACCTCCCAGCGCAAAGTGCAGGATTACGACATCGCACTGGCGAAGCGAGTGGCTGAAGCCGGGGCCGACGAAATCCAGTTCGATTATGTGCGCTTCCCGGCCGAAGGCGACCAGAAGGACGCTTCGTTCGCATATCAGACCGAACATCCGGAGTGGCGCCGCAGCGACGTAATCAACGACTTCCTGAAGCGGGCTTATGCCGAGATTCATCCGACGGGAGCGCTGTTATCGCTTGATGTATTTGGGGTTATGGCCTGGCAGCGGACGGTGGATTTGTCACATACCGGGCAGGACATCGTGGGGATGGCAAAACACTGCGATGTGCTTTCGCCCATGATTTATCCCTCACATTTTTTTGGAATGGATGGGTATGCTCACCCGGGCGATGCGCCTGAGCACTTCATCGGTGTGTCGATGGAGCGTTTCGAGAAGATTACCGCCGGCAGCGGCGTGGTGATTCGTCCCTGGCTGCAGGCTTTCCGTTGGAGAACAAAGACTTATTCACCGGAATACATTCAGGTACAGGTGCTTACCGCGAAAAGCAAGGGCGGGATCGGGTTCTTATTCTGGAACGCCGCGAACGACTACAGCAAACCCTTCATAGCCATGCCGCTGATGGCAGCATCCAAAGATAAGTATTTCCGCGGTGACGAAATGCCGAACACGAAGACGCAGGCGCAGGTGATGCAGCGTTCGGCATCGCAATAATCCAAAGTTTTATCCGGGCGACGCCAACGCAGAACGGCGGGATCGAAAGATCCCGCTGTTATGCCGTTTGGAGGAAATCGTCGGGTTCACGCCGGAGTTGCTACAAGCGCCATGTTTGAAAATTCCTTTCGAGGCCGGCGCACAAACGAGGGGTCGTTCGATTTGCTGCCGTTCGCTTCGCGCAAGGCAACTTCGCTCAGGATGACAGTGTTGAGTGCTGCTTGAGGAGTTTAAAGCTATGGCACGGCAGTCACCTGTTTGTTTACACCATCGGGCCATGTATTCGGGCTGGCCGCATCACGTTATAATTTAAGCAAGCAGTTCAGGAGTGTGCATGGCCATTCAAAAGACCGAAAAGATCTGGCACAACGGCAGGCTGATCGCCTGGGACGATGCGACGCTGCATGTGATGTCGCACGTAGTGAATTATGGATCATCTGTATTCGAGGGGATTCGTTGTTATAACCCGCCCGGCGGGCCGGCGATTTTTCGCGCTGCGGAGCACATGCAACGCCTGCTGGATTCAGCCAAGATCTACCGGATTGACGTCGACTTCTCGCGCGACGAACTGGTTGCCGGGATGGTGGAAGTTGTTAAGCACAATGGGATTGCGCCCTGCTACATACGCCCGATCATTCTTCGCGGGTATGGCGAGGCGGGCGTGAATCCGTTCAACTCGCCGACCGAGGTTTACATCTGCAATTATCCGTGGGGAAAGTATCTGGGATCGGACGCCGAGCAGGGCGTGGATGTTTGCGTTTCGTCGTGGACACGAATCGCGCCGAATACTTTGCCGGCGATGGCGAAGTCGGGTGCGAACTACATGAATTCGCAGCTGATCAAGATGGAGGCCATTGTGAATGGATACGCCGAAGGCATAGCGCTGGACGCAGAGGGCTACATCAGCGAAGGATCGGGCGAGAACGTATTCGTGGTACGAAACGGAGTGTTGCAGACCGCACCACTCGGCAATTCGGTATTGCCCGGGATTACTCGCGACTCAGTGATGCAGATTGCGCGCGATTTAGGAATTCCGGTGGTGGAACAGGGCATTCCGCGAGAAATGCTGTACATCGCCGAAGAAGCTTTCTTTACCGGAACTGCGGCGGAAGTTACGCCGATCCGCTCGGTGGACAAGATCAGCGTCGGCAAGGGCGTAATGGGACCGATCACTCGCGCCATCCAGAAGGAGTTCTACGCGATCATCGGGGGCACCAAGGCAGACCGTCACAACTGGCTGACGCCGGTACCGATGAAGCAGCCGGTGGGAGTGTAGGCCCGCTCCTCGCGCTACACTAATCTGCTTGAGTAATTACATTTACGGCCTGAACTCTGTCAGTGAAGCGCTGAAAGCGCGCGGACGCGCCTTCCAGTGGGTCGGGGTAGCGAAGGAGCGCCACGATCTCCGGTTGCTGCGCATTATCGAAGAAGCCCGCCGTCAGGGTGTACCGGTTCGCTTCCTTCCCCACCCGGAACTGGACCGCCTTGCAGGCAACAACGGCCACCAGGGGGTAGTCGCGGTCACCTCGGCCAAGCAGTACAGCGACATCGACGACATAGTGGAAACGAAACGCGGTGCGTATTCACTTATTGTCGTTCTCGATGGAGTGGAGGATCCCCACAACCTGGGCGCGGTTCTGCGCACTTCCGACGCCGCAGGGGCCAATGGCGTGGTCATTCCCGAGCGCCGCGCAGCAGGTGTAACCGGTACCGTCACGAAAGCCTCGGCGGGAGCCAGCGAGCACCTGCCGGTGGCGAGGGTTACAAACATCTCCCGCACGCTTGAAGAGATGAAGCAGAAAAACATCTGGGTGGTGGGACTGGACGAACGCGCCACCCAGGCCTACGACGCGCTGGATTACAAGATGGACTGTGCCATCGTGCTGGGAGCCGAAGGCAAAGGCTTGCATGATCTGGTCCGTAAACGCTGCGATTTCCTGGTCTCGATTCCCATGCTCGGCAAAGTGCCTTCACTGAATGTGTCGGTTGCCGCCGGCATCGTGCTGTACGAAGTGGTCCGTCAACGCAAAACCGCCGCATCCAATAAAAAATGACGTTTCCCAGCCTTCTTCGCGCACTCTGCGCCGGGCTCTGCGTTGTTTGCGGTTTACAGGCCGCTGCCCTGGACCGTGACGCTTTCACGTTTACGAACTACGATCTTGAGCTGCGCATCGAACCTGATCAACAGCGCCTGGGAGTGCGCGGGACGGTCACGCTGCGCAATGATTCCGCGATTCCGCAGAAAAATCTGGCTTTGCAAATCTCCTCGACCCTGAGCTGGCGATCGATTGTCATCGACGGCAAGCCCGCGCAGTTCGTAGCCCAACCTTACACGTCGGATATCGACCACACCGGCTCGCTTTCAGAAGCGATCGTCACATCGCAGAAAGAAATCGAGCCGGGAAAATCGATTGCGGTAGAAATCGGTTACGAAGGCACGCTTGCGCTCGACGCGACACGGCTGACGCGAATCGGTGTTCCCGAGGACCAGGCCCGGCATAGCGATTGGGACCAGATCAGCAAAGCTTTTACTGCCGTTCGCGGCATCGGATACGTGACCTGGTACCCGGTTTCGATGGAAGCCACGAACCTGTCGGAAGGCAGCAGCATGTTCGAAGCGCTTGGACGATGGCAGCAAAAAGAAGCGCAATCCACCTTCATGATAAGCGTCACGACGCCGGCGCTGGACAGCGACTCCCAGGCGCCCCTGCTGTTATGCAGCGGCGAGGTTGTCTCCTTCGTTACGCGCGGAGGAAGCCCGAAGCTTCCCGGCGCTCAGTGCCAGCACACTCCGCTCGATTCAGTGGTCCCGTTCTTCGCTGCTTCTAATTACGACGTGCTGAATCGTGACGCAGTCACCATTTTTCATTTTCCGAATCACACTGCCGGCGCACAGTCGTACGCGCTGGCAGTCGACCTGGCAATTTCATTCGTGAAAGACTGGTTCGGAGTTCCCAAGCAGAAGCCGAGAGTGGTTGAGCTTGCCGATCCTCAGGCGGCACCGTTCGAGGCCGGGTCCACACTGCTTGCGGGTCTCGCGCGTGAAGATGTACGGCTGTACCAGTTGCCCGCGGTGCAGCAGTTGACCCGCGCTGCATTCTCGTCCCCTCGGCCCTGGATTTCGGAGGGCCTTTCGCATTTCGCACAGGCCGCCTACCTGGATCAGCAGAACGGACGCGAGGCCGCGATCCAGTTCATGGCAGCACATGCGGGCGCGGTCCTTGCCTCCGAGAGGTCTGGCAGGGGTGAGCGCGATGCTGCGGCGCGTGATTCGCTGGTAAACACCATTCGCGAGGAGTTCTACCGCAGCAAGGCCATGTATGTCTGGTGGATGCTGCGCGACATGACCGGCGACGGGGTGCTCAGGAAAGCACTGGCTTCCTATCGAGCTGACCAGGACCGTGAGCCCGCTTACATGCAACGCCTGATTTCGGCCCAAACCAGCCGCGATCTGGAATGGTTCTTCGATGACTGGGTTTACCGCGACAAAGGGCTCCCTGACTTCCGCATCGAATCCGCTTTTCCCCGGCCTATTGTGGGCGGCGGCTACGTTATTGCCGTAACCGTCGAGAACCTTGGACTGGCGGGAGCCGAAGTGCCCATCATAGTGAAACTGGATGATGGCGTGGTCAGCAAACGCATTGAGGTGCGAGCCAAGTCAAAGAACACGATCCGCATAGAAATTCCTGCCGCGGCGCGAGAGATTATCGTGAATGACGGCAGTGTTCCCGAGAGCGACACCAGCAATAACACTTTTGCTCTCAAATAAATGTGGCGCGTTGCGCCCCGGCCCGCGAAAATTTCAGCGCCGCCGGTAGTAAGCGGCGAGGTGCGTCCGCACGTTAACATTCGCGCTGCTAACATTAGTGCTCCAGGAGGATACTTGGCCTACATCCAATTTCTCGGAGCCGCCGGTACGGTTACCGGCTCGAAACATCTGATCAACACCGGCGCAGCCGATGACAGCAGCGGTACAGCCGGCTTTCAGGTCCTGGTCGATTGCGGAATGTTTCAAGGTCAGAAGGAGTGGCGGGAACGAAACTGGCAGGATGTGCCGATTCCGGCTGACAAGGTGGATGCAGTCATCCTGACCCATGCACACCTTGACCATTGCGGATGGATTCCACGGCTGGTGAAGCAAGGCTTTCGCGGACCGATCTACGCAACTCCGGCCACCATCGATCTCTGCGCCATCGTGCTGCCAGACTCCGGCCATCTGCAGGAAGAAGATGCCGATTTTTACAATCGTCATCAGAAGTCAAAGCACCACCCTGCGCTGCCGCTCTACACGCTTGCAGAAGCCGAAGCGTGCCTGCAGTCCTTCAAGCCTGTAGCGTTCGAGCAAACCATCCAGCTCAGCCCCGAACTTTCTTTCCGCTTCGTTCGCGCGGCCCACATTCTGGGCTCGTCGATGGCGGAAATTACTTTGACGACTAACCGGCAGGGCAAACGCCTGCTGTTCACCGGGGATATCGGGCGGGTCCGCAACCAGAACATTGCCCCCGGCAAGGTCGTCCACAGCGGGCCCAATGAGGGGGAGATCGCAGATCTCGTGGTAATGGAATCGACTTACGGAAACCGGACTCATCCGACGGACGATCCGCGCCCGAAGCTGGCGGAGGCGATCCGCGAAACGGTGGAGCGCGGCGGCAGCGTGATCGTGCCCGCGTTTGCCATCGAACGTACTCAGAAATTCGTCTTCATGCTGAAGGAATTGATGGAGTTGGGGCAGATCCCACGAATTCCGATCTATTGCGACAGCCCGATGGCGATCAAAGCGGTGCAGGTTTTTCTGAAACACACCGAGGAATACAGCGAAGCGACCAAGCGGCTGATCAGCCAGTATGGATCGCCGCTCACCTGGCCCAACGTTACATTCGCATCAACCTCGCAGGAATCAAAGAAGATCAACGACTCGCGTTTTCCTTGTGTCATCATTTCCTCCAGCGGCATGGCGACCGGAGGCCGCATTCTTCACCACCTGGCGCAACGCTTGCCCGATCCCAGAAATCTGGTTCTGTTCATTGGATTCCAGGCACCCGGCACGCGCGGCTTTATCATCAAGAGCGGCGCACCGGAGGTGAAAATCTTCGGTGAGATGATCCCGATTCGCGCTCAGATCGCGGTTTTTGAGCAGTTCAGCGACCATGCGGACACTCCTGAGCTTCTGCATTGGCTGCACACCTTTCCGCAGAAGCCCGCAGTCACCTATCTTGTCCATGGCGAACCGGCCGCGGCGTCGCAACTTCGGGATGCCATGACCAAAGACCTCGGCTGGAATGTGCAAGTGGCACAATGGCTGCAGAAAGTGAACGTACAATAATTGCGCAACTTATGACTGCCGCCGAGCTTAAGAGACACGTGGAGGCCGCGGAGAAGAGCCCTCGTGAAATCGCGGCAAGCGTCATCGGGCTGTCTGACAAGATGCTGCGCTATAAGCCTGCTCCCGAGAAGTGGTCAATTCTGGAAATCCTTGGCCACCTGGCCGACATGGAGATCCTCTATGCGTACCGCATGCGCCAGATGGTGGCCGACAATAAGCCGGTGATCGCTCCCATTGACCAGGATCAGTGGGCTGGCCGGTTGGGTTATTTGCAGGAGTCTGTTTCAGAGCTGGTTGCGCTGTATGGATTGAATCGGCACCACAATCTGAATCTGCTGCGCCGCCTCAAGCCCGAGGATCTGAACAAGAGCGCATTCCATCCTGAACTGCAGCGAAACGTGACGCTGGCGGAATACGTTGAGATGATGAGCCGCCATGGACCTAACCATCTGGCACAGATCGAATCACTCAAAAAACAGGCAAAGTAATTCAGCGATCGTATCGGCCCCCGACCATCCTCTGAACTTCTAAGCTCGCGTGAAACTCACCAGTGCTTGGAGTTTCCTCAGTGCAGCTCCCGAATCAATGGCCCGCGCTGCTAAGTCGGCGGCGGCCTTCAGATGGTCCGCCCTCCCTGCCGCCACCAGCGCAGCCGCTGCATTCATCACTACAATATTCCGTCTTGCCGATTTTTCGCCCTCAAGAATTCTTCGGATCAAGGCAGCGTTCTGCGCCGCGTCTCCGCCTGCCAGGGCATCGATTCCCGCCCGTTCCATCCCGAACTCCTCGGGAGTAATTTCGAAAGTGCGTACTGTTCCTTCCCGAATTTCTGCAATGCGCGTCGGGCCGGTGATCGTAATCTCGTCAAGGCCATCCAGCCCATGCACTACAAACCCGCGATGAAGTCCCAGCATGCTGAGCGCTTCGGCAAGCTTCTCGACCAACTCTACCGAGTACACGCCGACCACTTGAGCGTTGGCCTGCGCGGGATTGGTGAGCGGCCCAAGCAGGTTGAAAACCGTTCGCAGCTTAAGTTCCCGGCGGGCTCCAGCCACATGCTTCATGGCTGAGTGCATCGCCTGCGCGAACAGGAAGGCAATTCCGACTTCCTGCAGACATCGGCCGACCCGCTCCGCGCTCAATTCGATGTTGACGCCCAGCGCTTCCATCACATCGGCGGAACTGCACTTGGAGGTCGCGCTGCGGTTGCCATGCTTTGCCACTCGCACACCCGCGCCGGCCACCACGAACGCTGTAGCTGTAGAAATATTGAACGTGCCGCTTGCGTCGCCACCGGTTCCGCAGGTATCCACCAGCGCCTCGCGTCCAGTACCGCTGACATCCAGAGTGGGATCGCCAGGAATGCTGATTCTGATGGCCACTTCGCGCATGGATTCGGCGAATCCGACAATCTCCTCGACGGTCTCGCCTTTCATGTGCAGCGCGACCAGCAGTCCGGCGATCTGGGCGTCTGAGCACTTCCCGGCAAGAATCTCCGCCATCACGGCGCGCGCCTCATCGCGCGCGAGCGACTCGCGACAGCTGGCAACTCGATAAAGCGCGTTCTGAATCATGAAGCACTTTCAAGATTAACACCCGCCGCGAGCAGCGTAGGGCGGCTCTCCGAGCCGGCCAGTCGCGCGCAGCGAGAAAGCAGAAGATGCTAGACTGAATTCAGTGCCTTCCGTCTTCATTGTTTCCGCGGTTCGCACGCCCATCGGCAAATTCGGCGGATCGCTCGCTTCCCTGACCGCCGCCGATATGGGCGTGGTTGCGGCAAAAGCGGCCATGGAGCGCGCCGGAGTTCAGCCCGATCAAATCGAAGAAACGATCGTCGGCAACGGGCGTCAGGCCGGGGGAGGCCCGAATGTCGCCCGCCAAATTTCTGTGCGCAGCGGCGTGCCCAAAGAAGTTCCCGCGTACACCGTCAACCAGGCCTGCGCTTCGGGAATGAAATCCATCGCGCTCGCTTACAACGAGATCGCAAGCGGCAATCTGGATTGCGTGCTGGCGGGCGGCACCGAATCCATGTCACGCCTGCCCTACTACCTGGACGGTGCGCGCTGGGGTTATCGCCTGGGCAATCAGGAACTGGTGGACGGCATGTATCGCGATGGCTTCTTCTGCCCGCTGGCCAAACTAGTCATGGGAGAGACCGCTGAAGTTCTCGCCCAGCAATATAAAATCGGCCGCGAGGAGCAGGACCAGTTCGCGCTGTGCTCGCAGGCGCGTGCTGCGAGCGCGATTGAAGCCGGGCGCTTTGATGATGAAATGGTTCCCGTAACGATCGCATCGAAAAAGGGCACCCAGGTTTTTTGCCGTGATGAGCACCCCTTCATTGGTGCAACGCTGGAGAAAATGGCCAAACTTTCACCGGTATTTTCGAACACCGGAACCATCACGGCGGGGAATTCTTCCGGCATCACGGATGGGGCGGCCGCCGTGGTGGTGGCAGGCGAAGACTTCATCAGGCGGAACAACCTCAAACCGCTGGCACGTATTGTCGCCATCACGTCTGCCGGAGTGGATCCGAGGGTGATGGGCATCGGACCCGTGCCAGCCCTGCGCAAAATGGAAGAGAAGCACGGACTGGGCGTTCACGATTTTGACCTTGTCGAATTGAATGAAGCCTTCGCTGCGCAGGTGCTGGCCTGCAATCGCGAGCTGCACTTCGATCGCAGCAGACTGAACGTGAACGGCGGCGCGATCGCGCTCGGCCATCCGATCGGCTGCACGGGCACACGCATCACCGTCACGCTGATTCACGAAATGCTGAAGCGCAAAGCCAAGCGCGGCCTGGCGACCCTGTGCGTCAGTGGCGGCATGGGCATGGCCATGGCTGTGGAGAGCGTTTAGGGTGTGGTGCGGACGTTCCTGCCCGCGATTCCCTCCCCCTTAGAATCCGGTATTCCACCCGGCCAGTTTTCAATGCTGGAATTTAGAACTCGAAATAGCCGCCGGTGGCAGCACGCCGAGGATCATCGGTCCCGGTGGCGGGTAGCAGGCCTTCAACACCACGCAGGGTTTCCCAAGCGGCCTGATTCAGGGCAGGATCGGAGCTGACGAGATCGCGAATCATCTGCCAGGCGGCGATGTTCAGTGCGCCCTCAGGTGGAGGGCCCATGGCAAGCGAAACCGAGCATTGCGGGCAGAAGCATATACGCTGCGACGATGATTTCTGGCGCGGGCGGATGCCGACCGTCTGCGCGAACATGTACACCGCGACAGACTTGTTGCCGGTTTCGAGCTCACGATTGCAGCGCAGGCAGTAGAGTGTGTCCACGTTGGCTGTGGCTGAATTGTGCGCCTGACGAAGTTGCCCGCACAAGTATGCTGGAAGATTCCCCAGTTCTGCGATTTGCGCGTGCTAACATCGCTGGTAGATCAGCCTGGTGTCCAGTGCTCCCGCCCGGAAAGACATCCCTGAAGCTATACCGAATCGCAGTCTTTCTCAGTTCTCTGCTGCTTTCCACGCCAATCTGGGTGTTGGCGCAGGAGCAAAGCGGCTCCGCTCTGCGGCTCGACACCGGCGAGAGAATTTTCAAGGCGGGTTGCGTATCGTGTCACGGCTCGGATGGCAGGGGTACTCCCAAGACCATCGCCGGATTCGAACCTCCGGACACGTTCCCTGACTTCACCCGCTGCGACCAGACCACGGCAGAGCCGGATTCTTCCTGGAAAGCCATCATTACTCACGGAGGCCCTTACCGTGGCTTCTCACAAATCATGCCCTCATTTTCTGAGGCGCTGACTGAGGAGCAGATCGATAAGGTAATCCACTACCTGCGAGGCTTCTGCAAGAATCCGCACTGGCCGCGCGGTGAGTTGAATCTGCCGCGCGCCCTGGTGACGGAGAAAGCGTATCCGGAAAACGAGGTAGTGATCTCAAACGCGGTGAACGCGAAAGGCGCTCCCGGAGTTGAGAGTCACGTTATTCACGAGCAGAGATTTGGGGTAAAGAACCAGCTCGAAGTGGATGTTCCGGTCCAGTTTCAGGACCAGAATCACATCTGGTATGGCGGAATAGGAGACGTGACGCTGGGCTTGAAGCGTGAGATTTTTTCGAGCCTGCGGACGGGATCAATCTTCAGTTTGCAGGGATCTGTGCTGTTGCCGAGCGGCAGCCGTACTCGCGGTTTCGGAAACGGGACGACAACATTCGAGACGTTTGCCGCGTTCGATCAGCTCTTCCCAACCAATACCTTCATCCAGTTTCAAACCGGAGCTGATCTGCCCAGGCATACGGGTATCGCGCCGCAGTCGCTCTTCTGGAACACGGCGGTGGGACAAAGCTTCGGCGCTGATGGTGGACTGGGTCGGTTGTGGTCGCCGATGGTGGAATTTTTGGCCGGCAGGGATCTGCAAACAGGTGCGAAAACCAATTGGGATGTGCTTCCGCAGATGCAGGTCACAATCAGCAGGAGACAGCACATACGCGGCGATCTTGGTGTTCGGGTGCCGGTGAATAACACCGCAGGCCGTCCCGTGCAGGTGATGTTCTATCTGTTATGGGACTGGGGTGACGGAAAGTTGACCGAGGGATGGTGATGGTTCGCGAGCGGTTCAGATTGTTGATCGCCTGTCTGCTGCTGGCGAGCGGGGTGGCAGTGTCCGTGGACAGCCGGGCAAGCGCTGTGAAGTTCCAGACCTCGGATCGTTGTCTGGCCTGTCACAATCGCTTGACCACTCACGAAGGAAAGGATGTTTCGATAGGCCTCGACTGGCGATCAAGCATTATGGCGAATTCTTCGCGCGATCCGTATTGGCAGGCCAGCGTGCGGCGTGAAACGATCGACCATGGCGAAACGAAATCTGCCATAGAAGATGAATGCTCGGTTTGCCACATGCCGATAACTCGGTATGAGGCGAAGTCTCAGGGCCGCGCAGGGAGAGTGTTGGCTCATCTGCCTTTTGATTCGGGAAAGAAAGACAACGCCCAGGCTGAGGATGGCGTCTCCTGCTCGGTTTGCCACCAGATCAGCGCTCAAAAATTCGGCACGCGGGAGAGCTTCAATGGCGGATTTGTGGTTGAAGCTCCCGCCGCAAGCGATAACCATCCAGAATATGGGCCATTCGACATCGAGCGCGGCCACCGGCGGATCATGGACACTTCGACTGGTGGCTTCCTGCCCACGCAGGCGGCGCACATTCGAGATGCGGCGCTGTGCGGAACATGTCACACGCTCTATACGCAGGCACGTGGAGCGGGAGGCAAGGTAATCGGCGAACTTCCGGAACAGATGCCTTACCTCGAGTGGCTGCACAGCGATTATGCGACCAAACGCAGTTGCCAGGAGTGCCATATGCCGGTGGTGAAGGAAGCCGTGCCGGTGACTTCGGTCTTCGGGGTCGCGCGGCAAGGATTGCACCAGCACACTTTTTTGGGAGGCAATTTTTTGATATTGAATATGCTCAACCGTTATCGCGACGATTTGAGCGCGGCCGCGCTACCCGACGAACTGACAGCCGAGGCTGAGCGCACAACTCAGTTTCTTCAGAACGAAGCGGCGCGCGTGAAGATACAAGACATCCGATCGACAGAAGGCGGCTTGCAATTCTCGATTCGGGTGCAGAACCTGACAGGACACAAGTTGCCGACGGCCTACCCTTCGCGGCGAGCATGGCTGCATGTAGTGGTGAAAGATGGCAACGATCGCACGGTCTTCGAGTCGGGCGCTCTCAACCCTGATGGATCAATCACAGGCAACGTCAATGATGCGAATCCGGGCCGCTTTATGCCTCACTATTCGGCGATCAGCGACAGCACCCAGGTACAAATATACGAGTCGATCCTGGGAGACCAGGATGGGAAGGTGACAACGGGACTGCTTTCGGCCATCGGTTACCTCAAAGACAACCGCCTGCTGCCAACTGGTTTCGATAAGCAAACCGCGGAGAAAGACATCGCTGTGATTGGCGAGGCCGCCGCAGATACGAATTTTCAAGCGGGAGAAGACGTCGTGCAGTACTCGGTACACTTTGCCGGCGTCCAAGGTCCTTTCCGGGTGCAAGCCGAATTGTGGTACCAGCCAATCGGATTCCGCTGGGCACACAACCTGAGTCCGTACAATGCCGATGAACCGCGTCGGTTCCTCAGCTACTATGAGTCCATGTCCTCCGCTGCCGCTCTTGTTATGACTCGCGACAGCGCCGTATTTTGAGATCGCGCCTCGGGAACCAATCCGCTAACTAGGCAGTCCACAAGCGGTTCGTGCATCCTGCTAGGGATGCGAGTTTTTGATGTCGAAAACCGTACAGCCTGGAAGAACCGCGCTACCCCTCAGCAGACGGTGAAATTTTTCCGCCTTTCGCAGGTGCGGAGGCTGCGGCAGTGCCAGCAAGTGGCCGCGGTGTGCTATCGCATGAGAAAAGGCGAAATTGAATTCCTGCTGGTGCAGACACGAGGCGGAAGGTGGACATTTCCCAAGGGCAGTGTGGAGCCCGGACTGACCCACGCGCAGGCGGCAGCACTGGAAGCGTTCGAGGAGGCTGGGGTCCACGGGCGGATGGAAGAAATTTCGTTTGCCAGATACGTGCGGCGACGGGGACCCGAGTCCAGCTCGGGCGGAAAGCAGATTGAGACCGATGCGCATTTGTGCGAGGTCTCTCGACTGGTGCCGCCGCAGGAGTTCAACCGCAATAGAACCTGGTTCTCGCCCCAAAAGGCCAAGCGGCGTTTGCGCGAAGGCCGTACTGCAGATTATGCCGCTGAACTGGCCCGTGTGGTCGACCGCGCAATCACGCGGATTCAGCGTTTGCGACTAGCCGTCGCCACTCCAGCCTTGCCCTTGCAAGAACGCGATCAGCGAAAGATCCAGTTCATTGACGGATTTCGCTCATCACCGGTCATTAACGCCCGGAGCACCAGCGCCGGACGCGGGCGCTAGTTCACCCAAATCACTTGCGCTTTCTTGACTTCGTCGTGCTGCTTCTTCAAGGTGCGAGCTGAATCCCCGAGTGGAACTGGGACGTTGTTGGGCGCGACTTCCCACAGCGGGCGCTCGCCTTTGGCCGAAACGGTGCCTGAGCCCGTCAAAAGGCTCGTGCCAGACATCATTGGCTTTTCAAAGGCTTGCGCCGGGTGACCCGGCATAACCAGAGGCTGAGCTTCACTGTTCATTGCGGAATTGCCGGCGGTGGACTGTGCGAAGGCGGCGCCGGCGCAAAGCGCGAGACAAACTACGATCAGACTTTTTTTCATGACGTTCATCTCCAGAGCTGATGAAACTGAGGGAACGCCACTTTGTGCTGGCGAAGTTTCAACCGGGGGCTAACCCCTGCGCTGGGTAAAAGCAAGCCGCATGCCAGGAATCGATGTGCAAGTTATTGGTTTTCAAGCCCGATTGATGGCGACCCTTAGGCATTTTTTTGCACACTCTGGCAACTATGAGAAGTCGCTTTCCTGTGAGCGGTTTGCCGAATTTGGGGGCTGGCCTATAAAATCAAATTTCGCTTCCAAAAAATGAGCTGCACGTAAGGCCCTGCCGATAATTGGTTAGGAATCAATATGAAAATCCATGAGTACCAGGCCAAGGCGATTCTGAAGAAGTATGGGGTGGCCGTACCTCGCGGGGAGATGGCTGAGACGGTGGAGCAGGCTGAGAGCGCCGCAAAGAGCCTGTTTGGGGCCGGTGCAACCGGCGTTGTGGTTAAGGCACAGATTCATGCCGGCGGCCGGGGTAAGGGCGGCGGGGTGAAGATTGCCAAGTCGGTGGAAGAAGCCAGAGATCTGGCCGGCAAGATTCTAGGAATGACCCTGGTAACTCACCAGACTGGCCCGGAGGGCCGGGTGGTGCGGCGGTTACTGATTGAAGAGACCTTGCCGATAGAGAAGGAGCTTTACCTGGGAATAGTGATCGACCGCTCCGAGTCGAGGCCTGTGTTTATGGCCTCTGCAGCGGGCGGCATGGAGATTGAGCAAGTCGCTGCGGAAAATCCAAATGCAATCCTGAAAGAGTACATTGCTCCGGGTATGGGGCTGGAGGCGTTTCAGGCTCGAAAACTGGCATTCGAGCTCGGGCTGAAGCCCCAGCAGATCAACCAGGCAGTGCAGTTTATGAGTGGGCTGTACCGTGCGTTTGAAGAGACTGACTCTTCGCTGATGGAGATCAATCCATTCATTACATGCAGCGACGGCCGGCTGTTCGCGCTCGATGCCAAGATGAATTTCGATGACAACGCCTTGTTCCGGCATCCTGATCTGAAGGGATTGCGGGATACCAGTGAAGAAGATCCGCTGGAGGTAGAGGCTTCGAAGTACACCCTGAATTACATCAAGCTCGACGGCAACGTCGGATGCATGGTGAATGGAGCCGGGCTGGCCATGGCCACCATGGACATCATCAAGTATGCGGGCGGCATGCCGGCAAATTTCCTGGACGTCGGCGGCGGCGCAAATACCGAGCAGGTCACGCACGCGTTTGAAATCTTGCTCAGCGACAAGAATGTGAAAGCAGTATTGATCAATATCTTCGGCGGAATTCTGAGGGTCGACACCCTGGCAAATGGCGTGGTTGAGGCAGCGCGCAAGACACAGATTCAACTGCCCATCGTGCTGCGGCTTGAAGGCACAAACGTTGAGCAAGGAAGAGAGATTCTGAAGCAATCGGGATTGAATTTCATCGTGGCGGAAACCATGAAGGATGCCGCCGAAAAAGTTGTGGCGGCGGCGAGGTAAAGGTAATGAGCATTCTGGTTGATAAGTCGACACGAGTGATCGTGCAGGGACTGACCGGGCGGGAAGGGACGTTTCATGCCAAGGCCTGCGCAGAATATGGAACGCAAATCGTGGGGGGCGTCACACCCGGCAAGGGCGGAAGCACTCATGAAGGCTGGCCCGTGTTCAACAGCGTGCAGCAGGCGGTAAAAGAAACCTCAGCGGATGCGACGGTTATCTTCGTGCCTCCGCCGTTTGCGGCTGACGCGATCATGGAAGCGGCGGACGCCGAAATCGAATTGATTGTCTGCATCACCGAGGGAATTCCAACTCTTGATATGGTTCGCGCCTGGGAGTTTCTGCAGCAGAGACGGTCGCGGCTCATCGGCCCCAACTGTCCAGGGATCATTTCACCCGGACACTGCAAGATCGGCATCATGCCGGCGCGCATTCATAAAGAAGGGCCGATTGGGATCGTTTCGCGGTCGGGGACGCTTACCTACGAAGCCGTTTATCAGCTGAGTACGCGCGGAATCGGGCAATCGACTGCGATCGGCATCGGCGGCGACCCGATTATCGGAACCAGCTTTGTCGACGCGCTGGAATTGTTCAATCGCGATCCTAAAACTGAAGCCGTGATCATGATCGGCGAAATTGGCGGCAACGCTGAAGAAGCCGCGGCCGACTACGTTCGCCGCCACATGAAGAAGCCCGTGATCGGCTTTATCGCCGGCCAGACCGCGCCTCCGGGCCGTCGCATGGGACACGCGGGAGCGATCATTTCAGGCGGCAAAGGAACCGCGGCCGAGAAAATCAGCGTCATGGAAGCGGCCGGGATCCAGATGGCCAGGTCGCCTGCAGTTATCGGGGAAACCGTCGCTTCCGCCATCAGCGCCAGAGTTTAGAGATCAAGCACTACCAAATTCAGTTCTCAGTTCCCGGATTTCAGATCTTAGAAAATTATGAAGACCCTACAGCGCACACTGACCATCATCAAGCCTGATGCGGTCCGCCGCAATGCGATCGGCGACATCATCGAGCAGTTTGAAAAAAACGGATTTCGGATTCTTTGCCTGAAGATGTTGGAGATTTCGAAGCACCAGGCGGAGCAGTTTTACGCGGTGCACGCCAACAAGGGATTTTTCAGTTCTCTAACCGACTTCATGTCGAGCGGCCCGGTTGTGGCGTTGGCGCTCGAAAAAGAGAACGCGATCGCAGATCTGCGGAAGCTCATGGGCGCGACCAACCCTGCCAACGCCGAGGAAGGGACCATTCGTAAGAAGTGGGCGACCAGCATTGAACACAACGCAATCCATGGATCGGACGCCGAAGACACCGCCCGATTCGAACTCAGCTTCTTTTTTGCGGGATACGAACTGGCATAGCGGTTAATCGAGCGGGTCGTAGAGCTGGCCGTCGATTCGATCACCCACGCGCGGCAGTTCTTTCTTTACGTATTTCAGGAAGTGAGGCGTTGCGCGGTGCGATTCCAGCGCGGCGTCGTCTTTGTACTGCTCGTAGATGAAGAACCGGCGCGGTTCGGTTTTGTGGCGATGGACCTGGAACATCAGGCAGCCGGCCTCCTGTCGTGATTCGCGTGAAAGCGCCGAAAAGAGCGATGCGACTTCTGCTTCGTGTCCGTTTTTTGCCATCCAGGTAACTGCCAGAACCACCATTGTGATCTCCGTTCAGGCCTGCGCCTTGCGCTTGCTCTCGGTCAAAGTATTCAGTTCCGAGGCGAAATCGTCAACCATGATCACCTGCTCGCGGTCGGGGCCGGTCGAAACCATACCCACGCGGGCGCCGCTTTCTTCCTCCAGAAATTTCAAATAATCTTTGGCGGCAGCCGGAAGATTTCTATAGTCGGTAACTCCCTCAGTCGTGGTCCTCCAACCCGGCAGCTTTCGATACACGCATTCAATCTGGTCATATCCGCTGGCTTCGGCGGGAATTTCATTGGACGGCCTGCCATTCACCCGGTAGCTGACACAAACAGGAATCTGTTCCAGTTCGTCGAGAACGTCGAGCTTAGTGACAACAAGCCACGAAATGCCGTTGATCATGACCGCATAACGCAAGAGCGGAAGATCCAGCCAGCCGCAACGGCGCGGACGCCCTGTCACTGCGCCATATTCATTGCCACGGGCGCGCAGATGGTCGGCAATGGAGTCATGAATTTCAGTTGGAAATGGACCGCCGCCAACCCGTGTGCAATACGCCTTGGTGACTCCGATCACTCTGCCGATCGCAGTGGGCGCCACGCCCGTGCCTGTGACTGCGCCTCCTGAAGTCGCGCTCGATGATGTGACAAACGGATAGGTTCCGTGGTCGATATCGAGCATCGTGCCCTGCGCGCCTTCGAATACGATCGAATTACCGTTCTTAAGCGCATCGTTGAGGAACGCCGCTGTATCTCGCACGAAAGGGGCTATTCTCTCCGACGCGGCAGCATATTCCTGGTACATCTTGTCGGGGTCGAGAGGCTCGGAATTAAACAATGCATGCGCGATCATGTTTTTTTCGCGGCAGGCATTCTCGATATGCGTGCGAAGCAGTTTCAGATCCAGCAGATCGACCACCCGCAGACCGCGCCGCCCCATTTTGTCTTCGTATGCCGGTCCAATGCCGCGCGAGGTGGTCCCGATCTTGACCCGGCCGGGAGCGTTCTCTGACGCCAGCTCAATCATGCGGTGATAGGGGAGGATGACTTGCGCGCGATTGCTGACGAAAAGCGTTCCGTCGACACGAATCTCATGCTGGCGTAAACCATCCACCTCTTTGAGAAAGGCGATCGGATCGAGCACGACCCCGTTTCCGATGACGCTGCAGCACTCACTGCGCAGCACGCCGCAGGGAATGAGCTGCAGAACAAACTTCTTGCCATTGATGATGACGGTGTGGCCGGCATTGTGGCCGCCGGCGTAGCGGGCTACAACCGAAAAATTTTCCGACAGGACATCAACAATCTTGCCTTTGCCTTCATCGCCCCACTGGGCGCCGACAATAACCGCGGTCTTGGCTCTGCTCAATGCGAACTCCTGTTAACAGGGATTGCGGAGTCGCACACTCTCGCCTTGAAGCGTTACACAGTGAAAATTACAGGAATATCAAGGCTGGGTGTACTTGCAATGATAACCTGCCATTCAAGGGATGAGCAATGCCGGAACTGCCGGAAGTTGAAACCGTTGCGCGCAGCCTGAACCGCGCGGTCGCCGGAGACGTGATTGAGTCGGTGTGGCTGGGCTCCAAGCCCGAGCCTCTGAAATCGCCTGCCCGAGAGATCGTGCGCACGCTGGAAGGCGCTCGCATAGCGGGAGCGCGGCGCGTAGGCAAGCACATCGTGATCGATCTACAGCGAGACAGGACATCCAAGGAGAAGCGGCCAGGCAGACAGGTAAAGAATGCCCAATGGATTGTGCACCTGGGAATGACCGGGCGCATGCTGGTCTGTAAGCCGGAAGATGAGAAGCTCAAACATACTCATTTGGTTGCGAGCCTTCACTCTGGTCGTGAGTTAAGGTTTGTCGACCCGCGCCGCTTCGGGCGCCTCAGCGTGACCAGCGAGTTCGCGGCTCCGGGCGTGGAGCCTTTAGAGGTTGAGCTCGAAGCATTCGTGAAGCTGTTTCACCGGCGCAAGACTCCCATCAAGAGCGCGCTGCTCAATCAGTCTTTACTGAGCGGGGTCGGCAACATCTACGCCGATGAAGCTTTGTTTCGCGCAAAGATCCGCCCGCGGCGGCGGGCGTCGTCACTGAGTAAAGAAGAACTGCGCCGACTCTATCTGGCGCTGAAGGAAGTGCTGACCGAAGCCATCGCGCTCGGTGGTTCTTCGGTCTCTGACTATGTCGATGCCAATGGGGACGAGGGTTCCTTCCAGTTGCAGCACCGGGTGTACGGGCGTGAGGGCGAACCGTGCCTTGTTTGCCGCACTCCTATCAAAAGAATTGTGATTACCGGACGCAGTAGTCACTACTGCCCGCATTGCCAGAAATAGCTCCCATTTGGAAATGGCAAATCCGCAGTGTTAACCTGAACCGCCTAATCCTATGGTCAACTTCTCAATCGGCGTCGATCTCGGCGGCACCAACCTTCGCATTGCAGCGATCGATCAGCAGGGTCAACTGCTGGAAAAAGTAACCCTGGGCACGCAGGTCTCGCTGGGCCCGGATTTCGTGATCGGTGAAATGTGTACCGCAATCCAGCACCTGAGGGACAAGTACCAGAACAGCGCGCACCTGCAGGGCATTGGCATCGGCGTGCCGGGCATCATCGATATGAAATCCGGCGAAGTGCGGGAATCGCCCAACCTGGCGGGATGGGCGAACTATCCCGTGCATTCCAAGATCGAGCAGCGCCTGGGCACGCGAGTGTTTCTGGAAAATGACGCTAACTCCGCCGCTTTGGGAGAGAAGTGGCTGGGCGCGGCCCGTGAAATGAACGATATGGCGATGCTCACACTCGGCACCGGCGTGGGCGGCGGACTGGTTCTGGGCGGACGTATATGGCATGGCATGACGGGAATGGCCGGCGAATTTGGCCACATCACGATCGAGCCAAAGGGCGCGCTTTGCGGATGCGGCAACTACGGCTGCCTTGAACAGTATGCTTCAGCAACGGCGGTGATGCGGATGGCCAAGGAATCGATCGCGAGCGGAAAGCCATCTGCGCTTTCGGCCGCCGCCAGTTCCGACAGCGAGTTCAGCGCTAAAGTTGTATACAACCTCGCGATTCAGGGCGACAAGGAGGCGAAGGCAATCTTTGCCCAGGTAGGCCGGGCGCTGGGAATCGCGCTTTCCGATCTGGTGAATGCGTTGAATCTCCCGATGTATGTCATCGGCGGTGGAGTTTCAAGCGCCTGGGACGCGTTCTCGCCATACATCTTCGAAGAATTGCGCCAGCGCTCCATGGTGTACGCGGCCACCGCGCCTCCGAGCGCCTCTGGCGAGGCGCGCGGCGCTTCTGCGAATGTAGGGCCCGCGGGTTCGACCCAGACGCTGGTAACCCGCGCTTTACTGGGCAGCGATGCAGGCTTGTATGGGGCGGCACGAGTGGCGCAGGTTCTGACCGCCTAGGTTCGCGCAACCTTGAAGAACGCTTCAAGCATTTTCGCGTTCTGCTCAGGCGTACCGATGCTGAATCGCAGTGCCGTAGGAATACTCCAGGTATCGAGCGCGCGCACGCGAATACCTTCGGCTTTGAGCTCTTCTCGAAGCGGGCGGGCGGGCTTTCCTAAATCGCAGAAAACGAAATTCGCCCAGGTGGGTACCACGGCGCAACCTGCGGCAGCCAGCGCTTGTTGCACGCGGGGCGCCTCGGCGGTGTTGTTCGCGACGGTGCGCGTGATGTGTCCGCGATCTTCCAGAGCGGCCATCGCCGCTGCCTGCGCCACTCGCGACACAGAGTAGATGGACCGCTGAATATTCAGCCTTGCAACCAGCTCAGCGCTGCAACAACCATAGCCCACCCGAATTCCCGCCAGCCCATGGACTTTCGAAAAAGTTCGCAGCACGATTGCGTTACGCCCTGCGCGCACCAGGTCAAGTGAGCGCGAGTAGCAAACTTTGTTTCCTGCCGCGAAATTCTGCGCAAACTCGTAATAAGCCTCATCAATCACCAGCAGCACCGAATCTGGCAGGCGGCTCAGCAGCCATTCCGTTTCATCGGCCGTGATCACGGTTCCGGTCGGGTTATTGGGATTGGAAAGGAAAACCACTCGCGTATCGCGGTTCACTGCTTTTGCAATCGCTTCCGGGTCAAAGCCATGATCGCGCTGAGATACCTGCAACAACTGCGCATGCGCCGATTCCGCTGCCGTTGGATATGCCACGAAAGACCGGGCGCTGGTAATTGCGTTCTGGCCGGGTGAAAGGCAGGTTCTGGCAATCACCGAGAGAAGATCGGTCAAGCCGTTCGAAATGATGATTTGACCGCGGCTTAAGCCGTGAACCTGTGCCAGCTTGTCTCGAAGCTCATCGGAGTCGTTGTCGGGGTAGCGATCGCCCTCAGTCAGAGCTTCGTTCATCGCCGCTACGGCCAGTGGCGATGGACCGAACGGATTCTCGTTGGAATCAAGCTGAATCAGATCCACTCGGCTACTTTATCGCAGATTTCAAGCGGGATACTTCCTTTGGAGTCAGTCGACGGAACTCGCCTGGCGGCACATCGAGCTCAAGCGGACCATACCGTACGCGTTTGATTTTCTCCACGTGGTGGCCGATCTCTTCAAACATTTTTCGGATCTGGCGGTTCTTGCCCTCGGTCAGCGTGACCTCATACCACGGATTTTCGCCCTCCCGCACCAGCCGGATTTTTGCCGGACGTGTCCTGGCGCGACGTCCACCCTTCATTGCGATCGAAACTCCTGACCTCAGCTTCGCAATGCCGCCTTCCTCGGGCTGACCAGCAATTTTCACCACGTACGTTTTCTGAACATTTGATGAAGCCTTCATCAGCGCAGCCGCCAGCTCGCCGTCATTGGTTAACAGGAGCAAGCCTTCGCTGGCGTAATCGAGACGGCCCACCGGATAGACGCGTTCGCGAATTCCGCGCAAGAGGGTAATCACCGTCGGGCGGCCTTCCGGGTCCTGCACCGTGGTGACATAGCCCTTTGGCTTGTTCAGCACCAGATAGGTGTGCCGCTCCGCCCCGCGCAGCAGCTTTCCGTTTACGCGAATGTGATCGCGTTCAGGATCGGCCTTCGAGCCTAACTCAGTAACCGTTTGGCCGTTGACCGAAACCGCTCCGCCTGTGATCAGTTGTTCGGCATGGCGGCGTGAAGCGATGCCGGCGGCGGCAATGATTTTTTGCAGACGTTCGCTGGCCATGAGAGTAAGGCAGGGCTCAGGCTGCCGAGTCGCTCTTGTCGGAAGAAGCTTGCGAGGCCGCGACCGTTGCCTCCTCGCGCATCTCTGGCGTCCCGGTTTCAACCGGCGCCGCTTCTACCGGCGTCAATTCCTGCTGGAAAGATTCTGCCACCAGCTTCTCAAACTCTTCCATGCTGGGCAGTTCATGCACATCCTTAAGGCCGAATCGCAGGAGGAATTCTTTGGTGGTTTTGTAGAGAATCGGCCGGCCGATTACCGCCTTGCGCCCGGCGGTGGTGATCAGCTTTCGATCGAACAAGGTCGCGATCACTCCGCTCGAATCTACCCCTCTGATCTCGCTGATCTCCGGCACCGTAACCGGCTGCTTGTAGGCAATCACCGCCAGAGTCTCGAGGGCTGGTAACGACAGCCGGATAGGCGGCTTCAGGCTCTTGGCAAAATCTTTAAGCAGGTCGTGATGCTCGGGCTTGGTGGACATCCGGTAACCGCCGGCGAGCTGTCGTATCTCGATGCCATGGGCCGAGGTTGAGTACTCAGCCACGAGCTCTTCCAGCGCCATGCGAACACGGGATCGAACTTCGTTTTCGTCGGCCGCGCCTTCCGCCAGCACCGACGGCTTTGCGAGCTGCACGATGTGGTCGAGAGAAATTGGACTCTCGGCCGCGTAGATGATCGCTTCCAGTTGTGCCTTCAGGCTCATAAAAAGTTATCGCCAGTCATCGCGAACGTTGGCCTGTCCGGCCATTACTGCCTCAAACTGCTCGTGCTTGCGCAGCAGAATCTCGCCGAAGATACGGTCCTGTCTGAGCTGGACTGCCTGCAGCCGCACCAGCTCGAGCAAAGCCAGGAACATGCAGACCAGGGCCTGCCGCGATTCAATGGCTTTGAGCATCTGCTTCAGCCGAACCGGGCGGTCTTCGAGCGAAAGCCTGCGGCGCAAATACTCGATCATCTGCGCCACGGTGACGGTCTCTTCATCCACCTGGATCAGCGGGCGGGTACGCGCGCGTTCCAGAATCTGCTGGAACGTCTTGACCAGGTCGATTACGTCGGCAGCCATCTCCGGGTCAGTGCCCTCTGCTTCCATGAACTCGCGAATGGCGGGATTGCTTCGCACGGCGTCTTCGATCTGCTGCTTCTGCAAAAGCATCTGCGCGGCCGACTTGAACTTTTCATGCTCCACCAGCCGGTTGACCAGCTCGGCGCGAGGATCTTCCTGCTCGGCCGGCGCGAGCGGGTCGCGCGGCAACAGCATCTTCGACTTGATGTGGATCAGCACCGCAGCCATATAAATGAACTCGGCTGCGACGTTTACATCCAACTCGCGAAGTTTTTCGACGTAAGCCAGGTATTGGGCGGTAATCCGCGCAATCGGTATATCGTAGATATCGATGTCCTGCTTGCGGATCAGATCGAGGAGCAGATCGAGCGGCCCTTCGTAAACCTCGCTGACGGTGACCGCAAACGGAAAGTCACTTTCTTTTTTCCTGGAGGGAGTGGCCGCTGGCGAGTTCGCTTCCGGTTTGGCTGCAGTCGCTTGAGTTAATACTTCCTGATTCATCGTCTAATTCGCCGCCCGCCCGCTTTCCCCGGCCTGATACTCGAGTGACATACCCATAGCATCGCGGACTTCGTCCATGGTCGCAGATGCCACTTTACGCGCCCGGGCCGAGCCTGCTTCCAGAATATCCCAGGCCAGCCGCGGATTGTCCTCATATTTTTTGCGCCGCTCCTGCATCGGATTCAGGATGCTCACCAGCGCGTCCGCCGCCCAGCCCTTGCACTCGATACAGCCAATGGCCGCGGAACGGCAGCCTTGGTCAACCTTCGCGACGGTGGCTCGATCACTGAAGATTTTGTGCAGGTCTCCCACCGGACAGACGTCCGGATTGCCGGGATCGCTTCGCCTCACGCGTGCGGGATCAGTCACCATGGTTTTCAACTTCTGGCGAACCACCGGCTCGGGGTCGGTGAGCAGAATCGTGTTGCCATATGACTTTGACATCTTGCGGCCGTCGGTGCCGGGAAGTTTCGCAGCAGGCGTCAGTAATGGCTGAGGCTCGGGAAAAACGTACGAACGCTTGCGCGAATAAAACATGTTGAAGCGGCGCGCGATTTCCCGGGTGAGTTCCACATGCGGAACCTGGTCTTCCCCCACCGGAACGAAGTCACCCTTGTAAATCATTATGTCGGCCGCCTGCAGCACAGGGTAGCCGAGGAATCCGTACGTCCCAAGGTCTTTTTCCTGAATATTCTCGCGCTGCTCTTTATAAGTGGGCACGCGCTCGAGCCAGCCGAGCGGAGTGATCATGGAAAGTAGAAGGTGTAATTCCGCGTGTTGCGGCACGTGCGACTGGATGAACATAGTGCAGCGTTCGGGATCAAGCCCTGCCGCAAGCCAGTCGAGCAGTACTTCAAGCGAATTCTGCTTAATCCGCGAAGTGTCGGCGTAATCGGTGGTCAGAGCATGCCAATCGGCTACGAAAAAGAAGCAATCGTACTCGTTCTGCATGCGCACCCAGTTATCGAGCGCGCCAACGTAGTTGCCAAGGTGCAACTTCCCCGTGGAGCGCATTCCGCTCAACACGCGCTTACGCGAGTTGGACCGTGTCGTCACTGAAGGTAGACAGGATAATCAGCTGAGAACCCAACCGAAGCGCGCGTGGCGCGAGATGCCGGATTATCAATTGATTTCGATACTAACACGCTGTTCGCCCGCGCATTTCAGCTCTGTGGGGCAATGCTCTTGATTTTGATGGTCTTGGCGGGAATGCCTCCCACGATATGGAACGCTTCCACGTTCTTCGACGCCACCCCCATCGATCCCACCATCCCGTGCTCCCCGACTTTCACTCCGCTCAGAACTGTTGCGTGATAGGTGACACGAGCCTTGGGGCCGATTTCAGTCTTGTGATTGTCCACTATCATGCCGTCATTCAGATCGTGCGCATGTGAGTAGACGTTCGCATAATCCGAAATTGACGACCCTTCGTGAATAATGATTTCTCCCCGATCGTCAAGCAGCACGTATTTGTGGATCACGCAATTGTCTTCAACCGTCAGGTTGTAGCCGAACGATACTTCGACCCCATGAAAGATCTTCACGTTCTGCCCGCAATGCTTGAAGATGTGCCGGGCCAGCATGTAACGGACACGATATCCCAGCCAGTGGTTCAGCCCGGCGGGTGAGCGGTCAAACATCATCCAGAACCAGATGAGCGGTTTGCGCTCAGCGTATTTCGCGGCATCGACGTCACCGTAGTACTCGGGCTCGAGCGAGACATTGCGAGGATCGAAGCCGTACATTGCCACCTGGGCCGCCGTCGCAGCCGACGGGTTCTCTGCATAAGGCCTGCCCAGATACAGCTGAGACAGTTCTTCACGCACTACCTCACTGCGATGATCAGGGCTTGGATTTCGAAACTCACGATCCAGGCGATCGATCCATGCCAGATAACGCTTCTCGGCTTCTGGTGTGGGTTTAATCGCTCGATATTCGTAACGCGGCATGAATGACCTCGCGCAGCTGGCAATCGAAAAACATTACCACACCAGCACACTGCCGGTTGCGCGCCATGCTTTATAATTCGCTGCCCAATGCCATCCCGCAAAAAACCGAGTTCGAGAAAGCTGCCCCACCCCAAACCTGTCGACGCCCTTGTCTATCCGCGTTTTTCAGGCATACCCACATTCATGCGCCTGCCGCACGTCAGCGACCCGGCAGAGCTGGATGTAGCTTTGATTGGCATTCCATTTGACGGCGGCACCACCTACCGTCCGGGCCCGCGCTTCGGGCCGCGCAACGTGCGCGTGCAGTCGGCCATGATTCGCCCCTGGAATCCGGTGCTGAAGGTGAATCCTTTCGAGAAGCTGCGGGTTGGAGACTTCGGCGATCTGTCTATCAATCCTCTTTCGATTGAAGATACTTACAATCGAATTACGGAACAGCTTGGCGCAGTCTTGCGCGCCGACGCACGTACCCTCTGTGTGGGCGGAGATCATTCCATCCTCCTTCCCATTCTTCGCGCCATACATCGCCACTTCGGCCCGGTGGCATTCATTCAATTTGACGCTCACGGTGACACCTGGGGAGGCTACTTTGGCAGCCCTCATTCCCACGGCACGCCGGTAAAATATGCCGTCGAGGAAGGTCTTATCGAGCCCGGCTGCGCGCTGCAAGTCGGCCTGCGAGGCCAGGTCTACTCTGAAGATGATTTCGAGTTTGCGCGCAAAAACGGCATAAGCATCATTACGTCAGAAGAATTTCATGATGGCGGAATTGAATTGATGAAACGCCATCTGCGCAAGCATCGCAACAAGAATGTTTACATCACGCTCGACATTGACGTGGTCGACCCTGCTTTTGCGCCCGGAACCGGGACGCCGCAGGTGGGCGGATTCAGCAGCGCGCAGATTTTGTCTGCGGTCCGGGCGCTGCGCGGATTGAAGATCGTCGGTTGCGACCTGGTGGAGGTCTCGCCGCCGTACGATAACGGCGAAATAACCTCGCTGTTGGCTGCAAATCTTATATACGAGCTGCTTTGTCTCTTCTGATCCCGTGACCACACTCGCCCGCCAGCTTCGCGTCGTCGATTACTTCGCCCTGGGGTGGGGCACGATGGTCGGGGTCGGATGGCTGGTGGTGATGGATGACTGGTTGCTGCGCGGCGGCGTGCTGGGCGCAGTTCTTGGTTTCGCTATCGGCGGCGCTTTGTTGCTGCCGATCGGCTATGTTTACGGCCAACTCGTCTCCGCCATACCCGATGCTTCCGGTGAAGTGGCGTACACGGCACGTGTTTTCCCGCGCACCGTTTCGTACGGAACCGGATGGATGATGCTGCTTGCCTACTTCATCGTCTGCCCGTGGGAAGCAGTTGCGGTTGGCCGAATTGCGGCTTACATTTTTCCCGCCCTCGATTCTCTTCCGCTGTATCAGATCGGCGGTAAGGCGGTCTTTCTGCCGCGCCTGATCATCGGTCTGGCGCTGACCGGCTTGCTCACATTGCTGAACTACCGCGGCATCCGCCTGACCGCCAGTTTTCAGAACTGGACTGCTTTCGGTACGCTGGCGCTTTTCCTGGTCTTCATCGCATTTGGCGCGGGCCGGGGTTCGGCCCAGAACCTGCCGCCTCTGTTTACGCACACGAAATTTGTTTCTGTTTTTCTGGTTCTGCAGATTGTGCCCTATTTCATGACTGGATACGAATCCGTTGGCAAGGCAGCCGAGGAGGCCAACCCAGATTTTCAAAGTGATAAGTTCTTCACCGCGATTGCCATGGCAATTCTGGTCGGAATCGTCTTTTATTGCACGGTAATTGCCGCTGTCGGTTACGCCGCACCCTGGCGGCGACTGATCGGCACTAACTTCCTTACAGCCGCTGCCTTTCTGCGCGCCACTGGGTCGCAATGGATCGTCCGCACAATACTTGCGGCTGCCCTGCTGTCGTTAATCAAATGCTTCAACGGGAACTTCGTGGCTTCCAGCCGTTTGCTATTCGCTATGAGCCGCCGCGCGCTGCTGAGCGCCCGATTTTCACAAGTGCACCCGGTGAATCAGACTCCCTCAACGGCGGTGGTGTGCGTGGGGGTCGCTACTGCGCTGTGCATGTTCCTGGGAGACGCTATTCTGGTGCCGATTACGGAAGTGGGATCGGTCGCCTGTGCTGTGGGCTGGCTGGCAGCCTGCGCCGCCTTTCTGCAGATTACGAGCAGCACTTCGGGTAAGCTTGTTGCCGTTGTCGGCGTTTGCGTGGCCGGAGCGATGGTGCTGATGAAGGTGCTCCCCGGTATTCCCGGTAACTTTCACAGTTATGAGTGGATTGCTCTGTTCGTATGGATCGGTCTGGGGGCACTGCTGGTGCGTCGCGACCGAGTAATATCTGGTGTTGCAACATAAAAATGAATCCTGGAGCAATATGGGCCGCTACTTAACATCTCTCGTCTTGCTATTGCTGGCCGGCTTCTTCACCTGCGCATCTGCTGGCGAGGCGCCTTTCGATGTGGTGATTGTGAACGGACACATCATCGACGGCACCGGTTCACCCTGGTACTCAGGGGACGTGGGCATTCGGAATGGGAAAATTGCCGCCATCGGAAATCTGAGCGCCGCTACCCGCTCTCGCACCATCGACGCGCACGGCATGGTCGTGGCCCCGGGCTTCATCGACATGCTCGGGCAGTCGGAACTTACTATTCTGGTGGATCCGCGCCTGCCTTCGAAGATCTATCAGGGGATCACGACCGAGATCACAGGGGAAGGGGGCTCGGCCGCGCCGCTGAATGACGCAATCGTGGCCGCCGACCGTGAATCGTACGAGCACCTGCAGATCAAGGCCGACTGGCGCACCCTGGGCGAGTATTTTTCGCGTCTTGAAAAACAAAAGATCGGAATCAATTTCGCCAGCTATGTCGGCGCAACCGAGGTGCGCCGCATGGTATTGGGCGAGGATGACAAGCAGCCCACGCCTGAGCAGCTCGAACAGATGAAAGAACTGGTGCGCCAGGCTATGCGTGATGGCGCAGTGGGAGTTTCCACTTCGCTGGAGTATCCGCCGGCGCCGTATGCCAGGACCGAGGAAATTATCGCGCTCGCCGGGGAAGCCTCGAAATTCGGCGGCATCTATGCCACCCACATGCGCAACGAAAGCAATGCCATCCTGCCCGCCATTGACGAAGCGCTGCGCATCGGGCGTGAGGGAAGGATACCGGTTGAGATCTGGCACATCAAAGTTGCCGGTAAAGACAACTGGGGGCGCATGCCCGATGTGGTCGCCAAAATCGATGCCGCTCGCGCTGAAGGTATGGACGTTTCAGCGGACACCTACGCGTACACTGCATGGTTCAATGGCCTTTCCGCATTTATTCCGCCCTGGGCGCACGATGGAGGCACAGCCAAGCTGATCGAACGGCTGAAAGATCCGGCGACGCGGGCACGCATTCGCAAAGACCTCGAAACTTCTTCGCAAACCTGGGACAACGAGTGGGAAGAGATCAAAGGGCCGGAATCGGTTCTGATCGGGGTAGTACAGAATCCCAAGCTGCTGCCGCTGCAAGGAAAGACCCTCGCCGAAGTCGCCAAAATGTGGAACAAGGACCCCATGGATGCGCTTTTCGATCTCCTGATCGAAGACAACGCATACACCGGTGTCGCTGTTTTCGGGATGTCAGAGCCTGATGTGGTGCTCGCGCTGCAGCAGCCGTGGGTTTCAATCGATAACGACTCCTCCGGCGCTTCGCCGGAAGGAATTCTTGGCCAGGAGCATCCGCACCCCCGCGCTTACGGCACCTTCCCGCGTATTCTCCGAAAATATGTTCGCGAGGAGCACAAGCTTTCGCTCCCGGACGCAATCCGGAAAATGTCCGCTCTCCCGGCTCAGCGCATGCGGCTTATCGACCGGGGCGTGCTCAAAGCTGGAATGTGGGCTGATGTGGTTGTTTTCGACCCCGCAAACATCCGCGATCTCGCCACCTTCGAAAACCCTAATCAGTTATCTCAGGGGATGGAGTACGTGCTGGTGAACGGAACGGCGGTGATCGAAAACGGAAACATGACCGGGGCCCTGCCGGGAAAGGTTTTGCGAGGGGCAGGCTATCAGCACTGACGTCGCGCACCGTGCGGCTGGACAGCCGTGGCCGGCTGTCCCCTGAGTCATTCGCTCACTTCTGCACGACCGTAAGCTTGTGCCTGCCCACAATCGCCGCATCCACACGGTCCGGAAGCGGGAACTGCGAGTCCAACCCAACTCCCGGATACTTTGGCGTCACATATTTCTGCACAAACAACTGCAACACAAACCTGGGAATTTGTACGCCATCCAGCGCAACCGTATCTACCTGGACGAATCCGCGCCCGCTCTTTCCGTAAGCATGCGCATCGACCTGGATATCATGCACTCCGCTGAAAATAGAAAGCATGGGATTGGCCGAGCCTCGGCCCGCTTTCAGCTGGTCGAAATCTACTCGCGCAGTGGCCGTGATTACTCCTTCAAGGCCCTGAAATTTTACCGATTTCACTCCCGCAGGAAGTTGGACTTGCCCCGAGTTAACGTAAGCGTTCACTTCATCTTCGCTGAATTCAGTGGGAGCAGGATCGGGATGGGCCCGCTGCCCGTTCGCTTGCACGTGTTCCAGTTTTTTCTGCATCTCAGCCACGCCGGACTGGGCCGCGTAAGCCTGTCCCAACCAGATAGCTGTTACTACAAGTAATCCTGAAAACAGGGCTCTCATGGCTTGAGCGCGGCCTGGGTCTCGGGAAGTTTTGCAGCCGCGACGTGCGGATCGTTCAGCGGTCCGGTCACGGAAAATCCATGCACTCCATCGCGTATCAACCTCAAATTCAGCACTCCCCCCATCGAAGCGGTGCCACTGACCTGATAGATGGCATCGTCACTCTGGAGCCTGCTCTCTGTCAGTTCCAGGGCGCCGTCACGCAGCAGGAGCCGGCCAATGAACTTTTCGAATCGCAAGGGCTCATCTTCCGCCAAAATCACATGCGGCAGAATTCCGCGGCTCGCTTCCCAACGCGCGTCACCGATGGCCGACTTCAAAATGTCGTCTTTCTTCCAGCCTGATGCTTTCGCATGATAGGTGCCGCTCACCGTCCCCTGCACCCAGTCATCGTTCATTGCTGAAGCCAACTGAGCCAATAATGCATGATCCAGCGTTCCCGCAGCCGTATAAACCGGAGGATGCGCGCTCAGGTCCGCCGTCCACTCTCCTGAATGCTGGCCGCCCAGTACTTCGCCGGTCAGGTGGGTGAGAAAAAGCTTTCCCTCATCTATCCTGAGCCGTGCTGCAACCTTGGTAGCGGTCAGATTGGCGAAAGTTACTTTCCGGCTCGAGATTCTTCCATCCGCCTGCAGTGTTGTGAGAAAAGACCGGGCCGGTGTCTGCGGATAGAGCGCCTGGTACCACGGCTTGTCTCCCGGCCACTCGAATGCGCGCCAGGCAGATCCTGTTCGAAGGTCGTCGGTGTGAAGGTCGAAGCCAATGATACAGGCCTTGCTTCCATCGCAGTGGCGTGGAACGGCAACACTTCCTCGCCATTGACTGCCCCCAAACTGAGCTACCACATACAGTGCGCGCGCTTCATCGGCATCCAACTCTACGGTCGCGGAAGAGACCTCAACCGGCTTCTTGATGCCGCGCACTTGCGCATGAACCGCATGCAGCTGTACTTTGCCGCTTACCAGCGGAGCAGCATATCCGGCCCACTTCCCTGCAACCGTCAGGTCAGTATCGGCCTCTCCCGCCGCCACCACAGGCGGCGTATAGATTCCGGCAGTTTTGCCGGCGCGCAGCAAATGGGGCACATCGGTTTTGCCCTGTATCTTGAAACTGTACCCCTCACGATTGACCGTGCCTTCGACACTGGTCAGCCCCACTTTCCGCAGCTCCAGATTCACTGGACCAACTTCAATGTGAGGTGCAGCCTGGGCGGGATCTTTCAAGTGTTTTTTCGAAGATGCTGCTGCTGAAACTACAGTGAACGGTATGGCATCCAGATATACGCGGCCTTCCGTCGTTTTGGAGGCCAGTTCCACATTTACGGCTTGACCGCCTCCGATCCATTCGACTTCGCCACCGCCGGATCTTGCAAAGGTCAGGTCAGCTTCCAGATTACCGGCCGCGGTCAGGTCCTGAGGCAGCCCTTTCTTCACCCGGATCGCCAAATTCGCCAGCGACTGCAGTGGCACGCTCTGCGCCGAGAGTGTGAGATTGTAGCTGGGCTCGACAGTGTTCAAGTTCCCATTCAACGCAATCTGCCCATCCCCAACCGGCGCCCGGCATGCGACATTCGAAAAAGCTCGACTGCCGGAGCTGTATTGCGCGCCACACTTGATGCGCAGACGCAGAGAGGCGCCGGTCGCAATGTCATAGCGGCGGAAATCGTTCACCGATGCCTCGCTTTGGATAACAAGATTCTTCGGAGTGCCGCTCAAAACTGCGTTAATCTTCAGTTCTCCGCGCCACCCCTTGTCATCGCCCAGCACCAGCTTGGTTCCCTGCCCCAGTTGAGCATTCACCCACGCGACCTGAAACTTCAAAGGCACTTCTTGCAAGCTCGCGGCTCCCTGCCAGCTACCTTCAAGCTCCACTGTTCCTGTATCGGTCAGATTGAAGTCGGTCCGGAGAGGCTGCGCTTTCAGGCGCAATCCCCAGGACGAGTCCGATTCCTGCCAAAGGGCAAAATCGGCATTTACCAGAGTGAACGGCTTTTTTTCGTGCCCCAGCTTGAAATTTACCCGGGCGTCAGAGGCCTCGATGTATGGAAAGCTTATACGTTTGCCGCTGCCCGCCATTGCGGACTGGCTGGTTTTTTCGAGCAGGCCGGCAACATTCCAGTTGCCTTCCCTCGTTCGCACCAGGTTTAAACTCGGTTCCGTAAAACTGAGCCGGGCAATCTGCAACCGTCCATGAAGTAGCGGTCCAACCCTCAACACCGCCGATACTTCAGGAGCCTGCAGGATGGGCTCGGCGCCGAAATGCGCATCATCGCGCACCACGAACTGCTTCAGATCGAACCCCGGGCGGGGAAGAAATCGCAGGCTGACCCATGACGCTTCAACAGGTCGCCCCAATGCAGAACTGATGCTGCGGACGATCCGTGTGCGCATTCCTTGCGCGCCTGGCCGCACCAGGCACAAGCCCAGAAAAAGTAGCCCGGTGGTGAGCGCCAGCACGCGCCTGGAACGAAGCATCTTCAATTCACAAACTTCAGGGTCCGACGCCAGCGGGTCTGATCGAAGAAATGCAGCACGACATGCGCCAGGAACTTGAGCCGTTCGCTCGCCTCCGTACGCTCGTACTGATCGCGCGGCGTCTCAAATGACCAGTAAATGAACATCGGCCTGCCGATCACGTTTTCGCGGGGAATAAAGCCCCAGAAACGGCTATCGAGACTCACGTCGCGATTGTCGCCCATCCCGAAATAGCTGTTCTCAGGCACTACCAGGTCCTCACCTTGGATGTGCTGGGGCATGGTCAGTTGCCACGCCGGGTTGACATTGCTGAACTCTGAAGGGGGCGGAACTGCCGGAAAATTGTCCCGATACGGGTTGAAATCGCCCATGCTGCGTATCACATACGGCTCATCCAGCTTTTGCCCGTTGCGGTACACCACTCCGTCGCGCAGGTGAATGCGGTCTCCGGGAACTCCGATGATCCTTTTCACCACATATAAACCGGGCTGCGCCGGCGACAGGAAAACCACAATGTCTTCCCGGTGCACCTGCCGATAGGGCAGAACAAATCTCGCCCATGGCGTTGGTGGGGCAAACTGCTCCCGGTTCACAAACACGTGATCGCCGATCAGCAGTGTGTTCTCCATGGAGCTGGAGGGGATTTCAAAAGCCTGCACGATGAAGGTGATGATGAATAAACCGGTCACCAGCACCCCCGCCAGCGAGGCAAGGAATTCCACCGTCGTCTCGCGCGGCTTCTCGTCTTTCTTCTTGAGGTCTGACTTCTTGTCTGTTTTCGCCACTCTCAGCCGTCCTGAATAACCAACCTTAACGCACTACGCGGAACGTCCTGTCCCAACGCGTGATCTGGAACAGATGGGTCACTGCATAGGCAAAGCGAAAAAGCTTGTCCCCGGCGCTGGGAATATCGACCCGGTCCTCGCCCGTGCTTCTCATAGACCAATAAATAAGCAACGGACGCCCGATAATGTTTTCCCGCGGCACAAAGCCCCAATATCGACTGTCAGAGCTCTCGTCACGGTTGTCTCCCATCACGAAATAATGCCCCTCCGGAACAATCAGTTCGCCGTCCTCGACCAGCTTTCTCATCTCCAGCCACCAGTCTCCTTCCAGCCCGGTGGCGGGAATGTCGAGTCGAGGAAATTCATCGCGAAACATGTCATGGGTCGGCGAACTATAGCGAACGTAGCTTTCCTGCAGCGGCTTGCCATTCACGTACACCCGGCGGTTGATCAGGCGCACCCTGTCATTCGGAAGCCCGATCACGCGCTTAACGAAGTGCTGCGTCGGGTGCACCGGGTAGCGGAACACAATAATGTCACCCCGCTGGATGGTCCTGTATGGCATCACGGCTTCCGGCAGGCCTGCCCCGTATCGCAGCTTGTCCACCAGCAGATAGTCACCGATCAGCAGCGTGTTCTCCATCGACTCGGAAGGAATCTGAAACGCCTGGACTATAAACGTGATGACAAAGACAGCGATAACGACAGTCGCCAACAACGACTGGAGAGATCCCGCCGAGTCCTGCTTAGTGGTCATACTCCGTTTCGGCTGCGCGCCTCCTTGCGCCGCGCTCGTTCCACCGGCGAAGGAGGAACGGTGGCAAGGTACTCTAAGACCTGCCGGGCAGCTTCCTGCTCGGCATTCTTTTTGGTAGAGCCCTCAGCCCGGCCAACAAACTCCGGGCTGACGCCATTTCCTGAGTTGTGCAGACGGGCCTCCACCGTAAACACCTTGTTGTGCTCCGGACCTTGCTCCTTCACCAGCGCGTAGGTGGGCTGTGATTTTCCCATGGCCTGAAGCCGCTCCTGAAGCGCGGATTTGTAGTCTGTGAGCGGCAGGTTCTGCCCGTTGAGAGCGATCCGCTCCAATTCCGGCGCCACCACGAACTGCAGAACCATCCGTCTTGCCGGCTCCATGCCTCCATCCAAGTAAGCCGCGCCCAGCACGGCTTCGAAAGCATCCACCAGCAACGCTGTCTTGTTACGGCCCCCGCTTTTTTCTTCGCCCCGGCCAAGTCGCAGGTAGCCCCCAAGCTGGAGCTGTTTAGCCACGCGGATCAGATGGCGCTCGCTGACCAGGTGCGCTCGCAGCTTTGAAAGTTCGCCCTCACTGAAACCAGGGTAGCGATGAAAAAGCTCTTCCGTCGTGGTCAAAGCGAGAACTGCATCTCCCAGAAATTCCAGTTGCTCGTTGTCGGCCACCCGCTTGCCTTCTGCACCCTGGGCCGATTCCATTTCCCGCGCCTGCGAACTATGGGTCAAGGCCTGCACTAAAAGATCAGGACGGGTAAAGCGGTACGCCAACGCTGCTTCCAGGCCGGAATGGTCGATTGACTTCATCGATGGAGGCATCACTGGGCGCTCCCCTTGCGCCGGTTGGTTGAGCCCCTAGTTCTTCTGCGGTGTCGTATTCGATGCCGGTGCGGGCGCGCCCGTTCTGGTTAAGGCCGCCAGCCGGTCGCGTTCCTTCCGTGCCATCTGTCCTAACTGCGAACTGTCTTGTGTCATTTGCACCGCCTGGTCGGCATACTTGAGCGCATCGGGGTACTTATCCTGTTTGTCCAGGGCCAATGCCAGCCGCAGTACGACCAGAGGATCTGGTTGCGAAGGATAAGCGTCAATGGCTTTATGAAAGGCCGCTTCGGCATCGGCGAACTTGTCCTGATTGTAAAGAACCGTGCCGATGACGTAATTAGCGTTCGAGCGCATGAAGTTCTTGTAGGCGTCGATTTTGTCCTGAGGCGTGCCGGCGGGAATGGCCAAATCGGTGTCCACGGTTTCTAACGCGTGTCGCGCCAACTTGAGCGCTTCGTCGTAGCGCTGGTCTTTGTCGAGATCGGTATCCCGGGTGCGCTCGGCCAGGACCTGGGCGACTCCCACCAGAGCTTCTGGATTATCGGGATCAAGCTTCAGCACCTTCCGCCCCATCTCCATCATCTTCTCGGCATTGTTGCCGGACTGATACGCCCTCATGGCGCCTTCGTAGAGCAGAATTCTGACTTCGCTGTCAGGATACTTAGCCGCGAAATCGTCAGCCGATTTCTCCATCGCTGCGCCATCATTGCTGTTCGCCATCGCCGCCTTGTAAGCGTCGAATTCCGCCTGCGTCTTGGCCTGGGGCGGGCGCTTTCCGGCCGGCGGTGCTGCCGGCTGCTGGGCATTCGCCTGCCCTCCGCCTGCTGGAGCAGCAGGCGCGGGTTGCTGCGCGCTGGCCCCCACAATCGTAATCATCGCCAACATTACGACCATTGCTGATTGCTTCATGCTCTCTCCTTGGATCACCTCTGTATTCCCGATAAATTCCTTGTGACTAATCCTCTTCCTGCTTGCGCGCACCACCCGGCGGCTCATAAGGCGCCTGCAATCCCCGTTCGGCGGCTGCCTTCGCTTCCGGCAAGGCAGCGCTGGCCGTCAATGCTGCGCGATATTCCTCCAGTGCAGATTCTCGGTTTTCCTGCAGGTCGAAAATCCTCCCGAGGTAGATGTGCGACCAGGCAACAACTTTAGGCTCGCTCGCCACTTGCAGCGCCTGCTGAAAATATTTGGTCGCATTCTGCATGTCGCTGCTTGCCGTAGCCGCCTGCGCCAGAATAAACAGCGCCCGGCCCGGATCGGCAGATTTTTCATCCAGGGCTTTTTGCGCCAGCTTTTGAGCGCTGCCCACATCTCCAGCAGAAAGTTTCTGCTCTGCGTCCACCAGCAACTTTGCATCTACGCTTTTTCCGGCGCTCAACAGCTCCGGATCTGCTGCCGACGCAAACTGAACCTGGGCGGCGCGTTTCTGTTCGCGACCGACATCAATATTCCCTACCATCTCCACATAGGCGGTGCGCAGGCCCGGGGCGTCTTTCTCAAAGCGTTGCAGAGCCTCATAGAAATATTGCGTGAGAATAAATCCTTGTTCTACAGAATTTTGGACGATCTGTTGTCGTTGCGCATCCGGCGCCTTCGCCATCCGCGCCTCGACTGCCCGGATCAGGCACTCCGTCACCAGCAGCGAACTGTCCGTCTTAAAGCTCTCATCCATGGGCGCACTTTTTACGCTGGCCAGCAGCGGCTCCAATCGTTTCATCGTCGCCGGGTACTTCATGGACAAGGGATCGAGCAGGAAATGCAGGTATGTGTGCCGGATTTGGTCCATTTTCAACGCCGAGTTTTTACCAGGGGACAGCACAACGAAGTAGTCGGTGCTGTAGACCCTGGCGTTGGTTTGGCTGGGCGCGCCCATTGGATCTACGAAAACGGTAAATCCCCGGCCCAGAAATCCTGCTGAAGGCAATTTTAAGTAGACTTCGGTGTCGAACAGCATCTTTGACACCGGGTCGTGATAGCTCGCAGTCAGCTTCGCATATTCTTCGCGATGCTTCTGCCACAACTCGTGAAGTTGGGCGTTTTGGTAAAACGGCTGCAACAGCGGCACCATTCCTGCGAGCGGACGCGCATCCGGGGGCAGTTCGGCCTCCTTGACCTTGGGAGCAAACGTTGGGGGTGGGCCAAGGAAGAGTGCCAGTGAAACATGTTGCGCCAGGGTTCTTGATTCGTCTGCATTGCGATGCTGCTGGTAATTCTCACACAAGGCCTGTGCCGATTCTTTGGCGCTTGCATCTGCCTGGAGTTTCTCTGCCACTTCGGTCCGGATTTCCGTGCGCAACGGATCAGACGCGGCAAGATCCTGATCGTAGCCGCATACATTCATGGCCGTGAGCACCGTGAAAAGTGTCTCGTTGGTGTCCAGGCTGACTTTGGCAGAGTTCTGTGCGAAACACACCCCGGCAAGCAGCGCAACCGCAGCTAATCCTCGTACATAGGAGAAACGGCTGTTCAGGGAAACCTCCTGCAGGATGGCGCAATCGGCGGCGATAATTAAGTGTAAGGTGTCTCTACGCGAGGGTCAACGTAGTCAGTGATCAGCCGCGAACACTGATCTTGGAAAAAGAAAGCACCGCCCGCCCGGCAGTGGGCCGCCCCAGCGTCGTGGCCGGACGGAAGGTGGTAAAGATCAGCATGTTTTTCACCTGCGGCAACAGCTGCGCCGACTCCGGCGGCTCAGAGAGAATGCGGTAGTCCTGCACCCTGCCCATGCGATCGACATAGGCCTCAATCACCAGCGAGTCCGAATTGATGGATTCGATACTGGTTGCAAACGCCGATTGCTGGAGCTGTGGCGCGGTGTAAACCAGCAGCGGAACGTCCGGATTGCCGGCCTGCAGTGGCGCCAGATAACCCATCAGCACCACGAATACCGCGACCGCTGTGATCAATCCCGCGGTGGCAGGAACCATGAACGCATTCAGTACATTCTGCAGGCGCACCTCGATGCCTTCCCAGGAAGAGCGCCGGGCTTGCGCCGCTTGCCGGGAACCGGCAACTCGGATCTTGAGCGCCAGATCTTGAGGAGCTTTGCGCCGGCCTGCCAGAGCCATCATCTGCTGCACTTGCTGCAGGGATACATAGTGCCGATGGCACTCAACACATTCGCGCATGTGCCGGTCAAGCGACTGCATCTGCACGCCGCTGACGGCTCCATCGAGATAAGGCGAAAACAACTGCCGGGCTTGCGTGCAGGTCATGACGCCACCTCGATAACACTCTGCGTAGCTTGCACTGGCCGCCTTTTACTCTCGGGCTCTTCGGGAGGTTGCAGGCCAAGCTGGGGGCCCACTTCGCGCACATATCCCACCAGGCGTTTTCGTAAGGCTTCGCGCCCTCGAGTGAGCCGCGACTTTACCGTTCCCAGGGAAACCTCCGTGATTTCGGCGATCTCCTCGTAAGACATGTCCTCCAGATCACGGAGAACGACGGTGGTGCGGTAGGGTTCCGCAACCTGTCTGAGTTCGAACTCCACTCGCGCCCGCACCTCTTCGTGCATGGCATGTTCGAAGGGCGATTCCGACTCGTCCGCTAACGTTTCCTGCAGACCCAGGAATGGGGTTTCGCCCGAATTCTTCGCCTCCAGCGTGGTTTCCCTTGACTTGTGGCGAAACCACCAGCGCCGCCGGTTAGAGGCTTCGTGCAGGGCGATCCGGTAAATCCACGTCTTCAGGCTCGATTGTCCATGAAAGTGCTTGATGCCGCGAAATACCTTCAGGAACACTTCCTGGGTGGTGTCGGCAGCATCGGCGCTGTCGGCCACTATCCGGTAAACAAGGCTGTAAATGGGCTGATGGAACTCGTTGACCAGCTGGTCGTAGGCTGACTCTGAGCCAGCCTTTAACTCTTCGATAATCGCGGCTTCGTGCGCCCTGACGCCTATCGCACTTGCAAGATCACTCAATGCGGCTACTCCCGCCACTGCCTTCATGGCGAACTCCCCATTATAAGTCTATTCTGCCCAGTGACCTAAGCCTTAGTAACGAATGCCCTTCAAATTGATTAGACCCCACTGATCGGCGTCTTGTTCCACAGGCTGGTGCTAATGCATGCAACAACTTACCAGGTCGGTCAGTTTTGGGAGCCGGCGGGAGGCTTGCTTGCGGGCTCGGCGGTCGCCGGAGTGGGCTTAGGCTTCTTTTTCTTGGCGGGCTTTTTGGCCGGTTCGTTGTCATCCACTACGACTTTTTTAGGCGGCTGGGCGGCCAAAGTCGCCTGCGCCGACTGCAAAGCCGTGCGCAATCGGGCCAGTTCCGCTTCTTTTGCGTGAGAGAGCGAGTCGAGCCGATCAGCAAAGGCGCGTCTGGTTTTCTCGAGCGCGTTCAGATCGTTTCCCAGGGTCTGGAATTCGTCTTTGTTGCCGAAAGCGCCGGCCGATTCCACTACTGAACTGAACACGTCATAGAGTGCGTCCAGATTGCGATAAAGCTTGAAAGTGAAATTCAGGTTTTCCGGGGCACCGCGTAACTGGCTGACCATTTCCGGCAGTGCCGACTGCAGGTTTCGCTGGATGGATTCGACGTTACTCTGCGCCTGATGTTTGCTGCTGGAGTCGGTTTTCCACTTTTCAATCCGCATCTTGGCGAGATCCACCTGAGTGGCCTGCGATGCCTGCTCCAGTTCTCCCAGCAACATATTCAACTGGCTGACGGAAGCGTAGGCGACCGGTTCGGCGTTGTTCGCGCTCTGTGCGTGCAGCGGCGATTGCATCGCCATTGCGGAAATTGTGAGAACAAAAAAAGACCGCGACAGGAAAGTTGAACCCGATGTCATGTGCGCATGCCCGTATTTCAGGATACCCACTTTTGCCGAATTCACAAAGCCGACTCCGTCCCCGCACTCTCGAGTCGGGGTTTGACTAACCAATCCGGCTGCGTCAGAATCTTAGCAGTTCCTTCCATTTGTGGGCCTGTGGCGCAGCTGGGAGCGCGCTTCCATGGCATGGAAGAGGTCGTCGGTTCGATCCCGACCAGGTCCACCAGGTTTCATTTCAGAATCGATTGACGCCGTTTTTTATTGTTTTCGCACATAGCCGCGATTCGACCGCCAGAATCCCCCTCATGATTTGAATGAAGAATTCGATCAAAAGAAAATTGGCGTACTCGGTGGCAGTCGGCTCTCTTGCGAGTGGGTTGGTCTTCGCGCAAACAACGACAGCAGCCAGGACCGGCTCCACTCCGCATACCTCCGCCCAGCCATCGACAACCATGTCGGTCCAGGTCCGGGAATAAATTGATCGATCTTCAGTTCTCATTCTCAGAGTGCACGCACCGCACTACTTCAAACTAAAGAGGACTGACATCATGAAAAACGCATTCGCATTGTTCGCCATCGCGCTGTCGATTGCCGCCGCTGTTCATGCTCGCGCAGATAACCCGTCGGACGCGCCGCTGGTCGCTGAAAGCCGGGGTCCTGAGGCGGTTTATTCGCAGGCAACTCAGCGCCCGGAACGCAGGGTCAACAAGAAGGAACGCAAGCAGGCGCAACAAGCCGCCAGGCAGCAGCCCGCCTCGCAAAGCACAACTCAGCAGTCTGGCGGAAGCTCATATTGACTGGACACCGTTGTCGCCGGCGCAAATGGCCGCAGTTCTCTCATATTGCGCCGGCATTTGCTTTATATTTGCCGCAGCATGAATCAGACGCACGCATGGCCTCGCGTCGCAGTGGTGGGCGCGGGTGCGGTCGGCGGCTATTTTGGTGGCATGCTGGCCAACGCTGGCGCGCACGTCACCATGATCGGCCGTCAGCATTTCGTCGATGCCGTCCACCCGCATGGCCTCTTTCATGACACGCTGCATTTTAGAAAGCACGTCCCCATCCACGCCTCCACAGAACTGAGCGCGGCCAGAGATGCTCAACTGATTCTGTTCTGCGTAAAAACTGTAGACACGGTGAGTACGGCAAAAAGCCTGGCCCCGTTTATCGGCTCGGGCGCAAGTTTTCTATGCCTGCAGAACGGAGTCGAGAATGCCGCGCAGGTTCGCGCCGCCACCGCAATCGACGCCATTCCCGCGGTCGTCTACGTTGCGGTTTCGGTTCCACAACCTGGCCATATTAAGCACGTCGCGCGCGGGGACCTGGTGCTGCCTGAGTCGCCAGCAACGCGCACTCTTGCCGAGGTATTCGAGCGCGCTCGCATCCCCTGCCGCCTTACCGACAACATCGAAGGCGAACTATGGGCCAAGCTGCTGTGGAACTGCGCCCTCAATGCGATTTCTGCGTTGGGCCGGGCGAGCTACGGTGAAATTGCGGCCGCCGCCGACGCGCACCGCCTGATGCAGGCGGTGGTCGATGAGTTCATGAATGTGGCGCACGCTGCAGGCGTGCGGCTTCCGAACCTTCCCGACCAGGCTGCCGGCATGGCCGGCGTCATGAAGATTGCCACGCAAATGTCAGAAGCCATGTCTTCCACCGCGCAGGACATTCAACGCGGCCGCCGGACTGAAATCGATGCACTTAACGGCTACATCTCGCGCCGCGCGGCTGAACTGGGCGTCGCCGCGCCTGTCAATCACTCTCTGTTTACGCTGGTCAAGCTCCTTGAAGCCACCGCGAGCAAAAGATAAAGGGGAGGCAAGCCGCCTCCCCCTTCTGCCAAATCGAGATTTACAGCCCTACGCACACAGCCTTGGTTTCGGTGTACATCTCTAAAGCATCGTGTCCCATTTCGCGGCCCCATCCGGATTGCTTGTACCCACCGAAGGGCAGCGCCGCGTCGAACACGTTGTAGCAGTTGATCCACACCGTCCCGGCACGAATCTGCGCAGCCAGCTTATGAGCTTTGCTCAGGTCCTTGGTCCAGATGCCGGAGGCAAGACCGTAAATGTTGTCGTTGGCCTTCTGGACAACTTCGCTGGTATCGCTGAACGGAATCGCTACCACCACCGGTCCGAATATTTCTTCCTTAACCACCTTCATCTTTTCTGTAGTGTTCACTAGTACCGTTGGCTCGACAAAGTAGCCTTTGTCGCCCTTGCGCTGCCCGCCGGCCGTTGCCTTGGCGCCTTCGGAAATTCCTGACTCCAGGTATCCGCAAACGCGCTTGAGCTGCTCTTCGGAAACCAGCGGCCCCATGTCGCTGGATTGTTCCCATCCCGGACCGACCTTGATCTTCTTGGCCTGCTCGCTCACGCCATCCACGACTTTGTCGAAGATGGATTTCTCCACATACAACCGCGATCCTGCAGCGCAGCACTGTCCGTGATTGAAGAAGATGGCCATCGATGCGCCTGCCACCGATTGATCAATATCGCCGTCGGCAAAAACCACGTTGGGAGACTTGCCACCCAGTTCAAGGGAGACTTTCTTCAGGTTTCCGGCTGCGGCCTGAAGTATCATCTTGCCAACCTCGGTCGATCCTGTAAAAGCGATCTTGTCGACATCCGGGTGCGCGGCCAGCGCCGCCCCTGCAGTTTCGCCATATCCGGGAACAATGTTGACCACGCCGTCCGGTATGCCGGCTTCCTGAATGAGTTCACCGAGCCGCAATGCGGAAAGCGGAGTCTGCTCCGCCGGCTTCAATACCACACAGCATCCGGTGGCCAGTGCCGGCCCCAGCTTCCAGGCCGCCATCAGCAACGGAAAATTCCACGGAATTACCTGCCCCACAACTCCGATCGGCTCACGCACTGTATACGCAAAGTACTTGCCGGGTTTTGCAAACGGAATCGTGTTGCCCTCAATTTTTGTCGCCCATCCCGCCATGTAGCGGAACAGATCAACCGCCAGCGGCACATCCGCAACCCGGGCGATCTTGAGCGGCTTGCCGTTGTCGAGCATCTCCAGTTCGGCGAATTCCTCGAGATTTTTCTCGAGCAGGTCCCCCAGGCGCCAAATGGCTTTGCCTCGATCCGAGGGGCTCATCTTGCGCCATGGGCCGGCTTCAAACGCCGCACGCGCAGCTTTCACCGCCAGATCGATATCTTCCCGGTCACCTTCTGCGACCCGCACCAGCACTTCCCCGGTCGCCGGGTTGTAGGTGGGAAACGTCTTGCCGGAAATGGACTCAACCCATTTCCCGTTGATCAACATCTTGCGATCTTTTTTCATGAAACTGGTTACTTTATCCTCAAGCCCAACACTGCTGATTGCAGTCGCCATAATTCCTCCTTACTCGGGATACGAAAAATCACTTCGATCTTGAAGAACAGCCAGGCGAAGGTGGCGGGAACGGTTCACCATAGGATATCGCCGACCCATGACTGAGAGACTCAAATTGTAACGCAATTCCTACTCGCAAGCGCCATGGCCGCAAGCCGCTGTACCGGGGCGCGGTACACTGTATTCGCATGGTCTTTCGGAATACCCGCTACTACCTGGCCCTGCTGGTTTGGATTTCGCTGCAACCGGCCTGGGCGGCGACCAAGCCAAACATAGTCCTGGTGACCATTGAGTCCGCCCGTGGCGATCGCATGGCGTTTCAGGGCGCAAAGTCCAGAATCACGCCTGATATCGACGCCCTGGCCGCGCAAGGCATTGTCTTCGAACACGCTTACGCTCAGGCTCCCACCACCGTGGCTTCGGAAGCGACCATCCTGACCGGCACTTATCCGCAAACCCACAAAATGACGGAATTCGCGGATCGGCTGGCATCTGCTGTTCCATTTCTGCCTGAAATATTGCGCGCGCACGGATATCACACTGCAGCGTTTGTAGGCACCATCGAACTGGACCCGCGTGCCGGTGACGCTCCCGGTTTCGAACGCGGCTTTGACCGCTACGATGCCGGCTTTTCCCGGCCAGCCAGAGGAAAATTTGCGTACCAGACCGTTCGCCGTCATGGCGCCGAAGTAGTGGCGAAAGCTGCGACATGGCTTTCCGCCGCGCAGAGCCCGTTCTTTCTCTGGGTGCAACTGAGCGACGCCGATCTTGCCGCACCCGCTTCCTACAACTCAGCCCTGACAGCCGCCGATGGAGCTATCGGCAAGCTTATAGCCTCACTGCGAGCGAAGAAGTTGTTCGACAACACCATCGTCGCCGTTGTCGGCGATCACGGCCAGAGTCTTGGAGCACATGGCGAAGACGGCCATGGCGTGTTTCTGTATGACGAAACCATTCATGTGCCGCTGGTTATTAAGCTCCCGAATTCGTATCCCGGCAAAGCCTCGCTGCCTGCTGCTGTAAAAGCCAAAGCCAGCCTGGTAAGTGTTGCTCCCAGCCTTTTCGAGGCGGCTGGCATTCCCGTTCCCTCCCAAATGCAAGGGCAATCGTTGCTGCGGCTTGCAAAAGGACTCGCGCCCGATCAGCCGGTGTATTCGCGCACCGAATTTTCTCAACTTGCATTCGGGATGAGCTTGCTTGAATCATGGCGAGCCAACAAATACCTGTATGTTCGCGCTCCCCGGCCGGAACTCTATGATCTGATGGTTGACCCGGATGCATCGCACAACCTGGCCACCTCTGCCAAAGCTACTCTGGATACAATGGCCGGGCAGTTAAGTTCGTTCAGTCAACACTTCGAGGCCTCAGGCACGAAGGCCGGACTCACATCGACAGAAATGCAAAAATTGGCATCCCTCGGATACGTGGGTTTGCAAAAGACATCTTCAAGCGCGACCGCAATCACCGGCATCGACCCGAAAGACCAGATCCGGCTGGTTAACAAGGTGCTGGAAGCGAAGGCTCTGAACGAAGACGGCAAGCCGGAGAAAGCATTCAGCACGCTGCAGCCGGTCATGAACGATGCCGGCAAAATGTACCTGGCGCAATTCACGATGGGTGAGTCATTTTATGAACAGCAGCAATACGCGAAGGCAGTTGAGTTCCTGCATCGCGCGATTGAACTGCAGCCCAATTCGACCTGGGCGCATTACGAAATGGGCGCAAGCTTGATAAAGACCGGCGATTACAAAGCTGCGGCCGTGCACCTGGAGATCGCCGCCAGCCGGCTGGAGCAATTTCCTGAAGCGCATAATCTGCTCGCTGAGGCTTACGAACATTCAGGCAGGGCGGAAGAAGCCAAACGAGAGCGCAAAAAAGTTTCGGTTCCGCGTTAGTTTAAACAAGACCTTAGATTCCAAGGAGGCATCAGCCCGCTCGTGATCACTATCGTTTCTGGTTTGCCCCGCTCCGGTACGTCGCTGATGATGCAGATGCTGACCTCCGGCGGCATGACAATGCTGACCGACCATGAACGCAAAGCCGACGTTGATAATCCTAAGGGCTATTGCGAATGGGAACCTGCAAAGCTTCTGCCCAAGGAACCGCAGCGCATTGCTGAGGCGGAAGGAAAAGTCGTCAAAGTAATTTCACAATTGTTGCTTTCCGTTCCTCCAGACCACAAATACAAGGTGGTCTTTATGGAGCGGCCCTTGCCGGAAGTGCTTGCTTCGCAGGATGAAATGCTGAAGCGCCGAGGCAAAACCGACTCTGTCAGTCATGAAGTTTTGACCAAAGCATTCACCAATCATCTGCGCGAAGTGGGCGAAGCGCTGCAGAAGCGGCCGGAAATCGAGATTTTGCGCATCGGTTACCGCCGTTTGTTAGCTGAACCCAGGCAGCACGCGGAATCGATCAAAGAGTTCCTGGGCCTGGATTTGGACACGGAAGCCATGGCCGCACAGGTCGATCCGAGCCTGTATCGAAATCGCAAATGATTGCAGCTAAGGCCCGTGAACTGCGCAGCCAGTCCTGGTCTGGAGCGCTACTCCCTTTCCTGGTTCGATTCAGTCGATATTTTCTGATCAGGACCAGGATTTCCTGAACGTTGCCGGGCTGGAGCGTTGACCTGCCCAAGATTCATGATCGTGTTCGCCGCAGCAACATGAGAAAAAGCCTGGGGAAAGTTTCCCAGAAAACTTCTGCCTTCCAGATCGTACTCCTCAGCGAATAGTCCGACATCGTTGCTGAGCTTCAGCAGATTTGACAGAAGCTGGCGTGCATCATCGTGCCTGCCCTGCAGGACATAGTTGTCGGCCAGCCAGAAACTGCAGGCCAGAAACGCGCCTTCTCCCGGCGGCAACCCGTCGTCCGCACGATCCGTCTGATAGCGCACCACAAAGTCGCCATGCTTCAGATATTTCTCTATCGCGCGAATTGTGCCCTGAATTCTGGGATCGCTGGGCGGCAGAAATCCGACTAGTGGGATCAGCAGCAGATTTGCGTCCAGCAGCTTCGAGCCGTAGGACTGAACGAAGCATCCCATCTCCGAATTGAACCCGTTGCGGCAAACATCCTGGAAGATTTCTTCGCGCACCGCCCGCCAGCGCCCGATTGCCCCATCAAGCCCCAATCTCTCGGCTGTCTTAATTACCCGGTCGAAGGCTACCCACACCATGACTTTGGAGTGAGTGAACTGCCGCGCCGGACCCCGGAATTCCCACATGCCGCTGTCCGGCTCGCGCCAGATTTTCTCGAGGTAATCAAGCACGGTTTTCTGCAGCTCGATGGTCGGCTCCGAGCCCGAAGCTGCTCTGCGACTTTGATGAAGCACGTCACAGATTTCCCCGTAAATGTCGAGTTGCAGCTGGTTCGCAGCCGCATTACCAATGCGGACTGGAGCCGCCCCCTGGTAACCGGGAAGCCACGGCACCTCCCATTCAATCATGGGACGTTCGCCCTCGATTCCGTAGAGAACCTGGGTTTGTGACGGATTACCTGCCGCCGCCCTCAGAAGCCAGTTCTGCCAGTCACGTGATTCGGCATGATAGCCGGCATTCAATAATGCCAGCAGGGTAAAGGTCGCATCGCGAAGCCAGCAGAACCGGTAATCCCAGTTTCTTTGCCCCCCGCGGGCCTCGGGCAGCGATGTCGTGGCCGCTGCCAGAACCCCGCCGCTCGGGTTATATGTAAGGGCTTTCAGCGTTATAAGCGACCGGCGAAGTTCTTCCGTCCACGGTCCCTGATAAGTGCAGCGATCAATCCATTGCAGCCACCACTGTTCGGTTCGGTGTAACGCCTCCATCACGCTGCGCTCGCGAACTATCGACCCGTTCCAGTGAGCGTAAGTGAGGGCGAAAGGTATTGACTCCCCGGCTTTCAAGCTAAATCGACTCACCGTTTTTAAATTCTTGCCTTCTATTTCTGCCGGGGTCCGCAACACAATCATGTCGGGACCGGAAATAGCAGAAAGCGCTCCATCTTTATGCCGAGTGACCCAGGGAATCGACCGTCCGTAGTCGAACCGGATAACAAGTTCCATATTGATTTGAACTTCGCCGGCTGTGGCATAAACGATCCGCAGGATGTCCGAGTGACGGTCCCGAACTGGCATGAAATCAGTCAGGACCACCGTGCCAGTTTCGGTTTGAAATTCTGTTTCCAGTATCAGGGTTCCCGGCCGGTAACGCCTGGACACCTTCTTCACGCCCTCGGGCGCTATCTTCCAGCGTCCATGTTCGGGCGTGCCGAGCAACGCTGCAAAACAGGCTGCCGAGTCAAAGCGCGGCCAGCAGAGCCAGTCGATCGAGCCATCCTTTCCGACCAGCGCGGCAGTCTCGCAATCACCAATGATGGCGTAGTCTTCAATGGGCAGGGGCATAAGAGGCTGTTGGATGTTTACAGACTAAAACCTGTTGTGTCCGGTTTGACGCACTGTACAGTCTCTAAGGCCTGATCTCGATGACAGTTCCATCCGGAACCAGTTTCCAGATTTCATCCATCTCCGAATCGGTCACCGCAATACAGCCGTCGGTCCAATCGGTTTTTCGATGGGCGGCGCCAAGCCATCCAAAACCATTCGGTAAACCATGAACCATGATGTCACCTCCGGGATCTCCACCAAGCTTTGCCGCCTGGTCCCGGTCGCCGGCGCTGGGATAGGAAATGTGTATGGAACGGTAGTAGCGGCTGCGTTCATTGCGCCGGTCCAGCACATAAATTCCTTCCGGCGTTTTATGGTCGCCTTGCAGCTGCTTGCGCCCAACCGGATTCTGCCCGAGCGCAACCTTGTAACTCTTCAGCACTGTCCCATGGCTCATCAGCGTCAAGGTTCTGCTCTTTTTCTCGACCACTACCCGATCGGCCTTGGCCGAAGTCGGCGGCGGAAACGAAGTCCGGTCAGCTGCCGCCACAGCCAGCAAAAGAGTGAACCAGAAGGTTCTCACAATCGGGATTATAGCTTTGTCTCTCCGGAAGAAATGCTACGCTGAAGAGCAGTGATCTTCCGATCCGTTCTGAGATTTGTGGCAGTTCTGGTTCTGATGCCTGCGCTTGCGCCGGATTTCATGGCGCAAGCGACCGCCTGGCGGGTTTCATCCAGTCCGAGCCCGATCGTCAACGGCGCTCCCATTCTGTTTCGGGTAAAAGCGCCGGCACATACCACTTCCATGTCGGGCAAGTGGCTGGATCATGAGGTCTACTTCGCTTACGATCGCAAGGCCAAGATCTGGTTTGGTCTGGCTGGCGCCAGCGTCGAAACCAGGCCTGGCTCTTACCCGCTGGCTCTGGAAAGCAAAACCGCCTCCGGGAAAGTTGCGTCATTCCACCAGTCGGTCCGCGTGCGTGCCACCAAATATCCCAGCATCGCCGTTACCGTAAGCAAGCAATTCACCGAGCCTGACCCGCAACAGCTGCAGCAGATCGCTCAAGACAAAACCGTCAAGCAGGACACGTTCCGCACCTTCACTGCTGAGCGCGAATGGGACGGACGCTTCGAGCCTCCGGTACAGGCCCGAATCTCAGATGTTTTCGGCACCCAGCGGACATTCAACGGAAAAGTGCAGAGTTCGCACCAGGGGCTCGACTACGCAGTTCCCCAGGGCACGCCCGTAGCAGCGCTTAATTCCGGGACTGTGCTGCTGGCTCGTCCGCTTTACTTCGAGGGCAACTGCGTGGTCATCGATCACGGCCAGGGATTGCTTTCACTCTACCTGCATTTTTCGGAATTCAAGGTGCATGAAGGCGAACACGTCGATCGCGGACAGCTGCTCGGCCTCAGCGGATCCAGCGGGCGCGCCACCGGCCCTCACCTTCACATTGCTGTTCGTTGGCAGGGCGTCTATCTCAACCCCGAAACCCTCCTGAAGCTGGACCTTCCCTGAAACTCAGTCGCCCGCCGCGGCCATGCTGCTGGGTTCAGGCTCCATGTGCGAAGAAAACATCCGCACTGACCCTCTAATTCCGAGGTTGCGAATCAATCGGTGCAGGTAATTGATATGCAATCCCAGCTTCCGGGCAGCGTGACTGTAGTTTCCCTGCGACTCATGCATGGCCTGAAGAATGAGGTTTTTCTTGAGTGTCTGGATGGCAACGTGGTACTTCGAGTCGTTGGACATCAGCATCGTCGGCTGCGCCAGCACGCATTCGGGAAGGTCTTCGCGTTCAATCGCGCCGGAACGGCTTAAGACCAGCGCCCGTTCGATCGCATTCTCCAGTTCCCGAACATTGCCCGGCCAATCGTAGTTTTTAAGACATTCCAGCGCGCCGGTTGAAATGCTCTTCTGCGAAGTGCGATCCAGGGCCGCGAACTTCTCGACAAAGTAGCGTGCGAGAGTGGGAATGTCTTCTCGCCGTTCGCGCAGCGGAGGCATTTTCAGCGAAACAACGTTCAGCCTGTAATACAGGTCTTCGCGGAAAGCCCCGCCCTTTACTGCCTTGCCAAGATCTTTATTGGTTGCCGCAATCAATCGCACGTTCAGGGGGATCGCAGCAATTCCTCCCACCCTCTCGAACTCCCGCTCCTGCAAAACCCGCAACAGCTTGACCTGAAGCGCAGGCGCCAATTCGCCCACCTCATCAAGAAAAACCACACCTCCATTTGCCGACTCCAGCCGGCCTTTTTTCTGACCCACTGCGCCGGTAAAAGCTCCGCGCTCATGCCCGAACAGCTCGCTCTCCAGCAGCCCTTCCGGTATTGCGGCGCAGTTGATGGCCACGAACGGTTTGTTTGAGCGCCGGCTCTTTCGGTGAAGCGCGCGTGCCGCCAACTCCTTGCCCGTGCCGCTCTCGCCATAAATCAGTACGGTCGAATCACACGGAGCCACCCTCTCAAGAAACTGATAGGTTCCCTGCATAGCTGGACTGTCCCCCACCAGTGCATGCATGAGGTCAGTACCGGATTTTCGCCAGACAGACTGCCTTCTTCCCATATCTCCCGAGCCCAGTTCCACCAAGCGCCCCCCTTGGATCGAATGAGGAGGGTGTATCACGATATCCGGCAATTGATCACAAGGCCTTCGGTTTTGTTCCAATATCCGAACAGCTAGCGAACTCTATCCGAAAAGATAGTTTTTCCCATCACGACATAGAAGTAATACGTAGAGAAGATAACGAAGGTAAACCATTACCCTTGAGGGGCTTACGACCAAGCGGATGTTACAGGTTTCCGCAATGGGAATTGCGGCTGTCGAAATGCACAACGCACCGCGACGACTCTTGCACAAAAGCGACGGGGGAAGCGCTTTCAGTAATTCCGTACAAGAGTCGTTCGCCGGGGCTCGAAGGTACCCCCTCATCGAGTTCCCGGCGTTCTAGTCTGCAGCCGCTGAGTGAGAGGGAGAAATTGAGTCAGTTACCGCTACCCCGTCCCGGAAACTGACCGTCTTGCCCGAGATTGCCGGCACCCGTTCTCCCGGCACAATGATTCCAACCAGGTTCAAAGGATCTGCAGCCGCGATGGTGATGACCTCGCCCGTGGGCGGCATCTTCTTCGACGCCCGCAGCGATTCCACCGCTACCGGCAAGGCGAACTGTTCCCCCAGAAATCCATCCACGAATCTGCCGCCGCGAATTTCTCCACGGTCTTCCAGGCGACGGAAGGCTAAAAGAATTTCCCGCCACTTCGGCAAATTGGATTCCCGGGCCAGCAGATCACGGAAGACGACGCCGTAGCGCTTCAGCAGCATCCAGCAGGTTGCTTCAACCGACCGGCTTCGGTCTTCGGCAGCATCGGTGTAAAGCAGCGCCCAGCGGCCGGCCGAGTGACGCGGTCGCGAGGTTCGGCCCGACCCCTGGCCGGAGCGCCGCTTGGGATCGATCAGCGAACGCAGATTGTCGAAACCGTCTGCTGTGACAATACCGGCGGCAACCAGCTCCCACAAAGCGGTCTCGACTTCCGACTTCAGCTTGCCCGTGCCCCGCACCATATCGGCGAAGAATGAGGCGCCACGCTGGCGCAGGAACTCGAGCACCTGGCGCGCACCATGGCTCAGGCCGGCGCCTTCGGCATGATCCGGAGCATGTTGCGACATCCAGTCAGCCTCTTCCCGCACAAAGAAAGTGATGGGCGCCACGCTGGTGGGAATCACTCGGCGCTTGCCCGACCCGGAATCTTCGAGCGTCGCTGGATGCGGCGAGAGACGCCCCCACCCCACCGATCCCGTAAGGCAAAGCTGGTCGAGCCACTTGGGATCGTAATTCGCGACCCGGCGCGAGAGCACATGCCGCTCCCACGCATTGGCAGGAATTTCAAAGCCTTGCAACTGTCGGATGACATCCAGCAGCGCCCTTTCACCCTGAACCTGCGAGTCTGCCGCGACGTGCTGCCAGCGCAGCAGCCAGCGCATAAATTGCGCCGCGTTGACCGGCTCTACCTGCTTGCGGAGAGTCGCTACCGTAAGCCGGTGGATGCGGGCCAGCAGCCGCCGGTCGCACCACTCCGTTTCCGGAACGTGTGGCGCGGGCACTCCTGTTTGCGCATCTTCCACGGTGAACTTTCCCCGCAGAATGCTGCCGCTGGCTTCCATGCGCAGCAGCGCCTTTTCAATCTCGGCAGCAGGAAGCCCGAGATTTTCCCCCAGCTGGATGGCAGTCGTCGGGCCGATATGCGCCATCCATCCTGTGACTAAGATCAGCAATGCATCTTCAGCCGATGGCGGCTTTTCCGCTTCCAGGATCTGTGCATCGAAATGCGCGCGCGGAAACAACAGCGTGAAAATCTGCCCTCGTTCCGCAGCCACCCAATACTTCCGTCCGTTCGCCTCGCCAATGCTGACGCGGTTCTGCCGCCGCAGCTGATCAAAGAAATAATCCCACTCCTGGCGCTTAAGCTCTTCCGGCAGAGCTGCCAGCGTGTGCAGCACATCGTGCAGCTCATCGGCATCACGGACATCCGGCCACGCCTCCTGCCGCACCTGTTCAATAGCCGCCGGATCGAGCTTCCCGACTTCATCGAGCACAGATTCCGGCAGAATGCGCCGCATCTCAACCGCGCGTGCACGCCGCTCTTCAAGCGGAGCGTCATCGAGATATGCGTATGGATTCGCATTCAGGATTTCGTGCGAGAACTGCGAAGGCACCGGCGTATCCACCGCCACGCAGCGAATGCGACCTTCCTCGATTCCACGCAGCAGAGACTTTAAGCCCTCAAGGTCCATGGCCTCGTCGAGAACATCCTTCATGACTTCATTGACCAGAGGGTGGTCGGGAATCTCTATATCGCCCACAATGTTTTCCTGGCAGGCGGCAACATCAGGGAAAACTGACGCGAGAAGATCATCCGAGCGAATACGCTGGATTTGTGGCGGCACTTTCTTTCCGCCTTGAAATCGCAACAGCGCAAGCGCGCGATTGGCATCCCATCGCCAGCGCGTTCCGAAGATGGGCGATGCCAGCGCCGCCTGCTCAAGGATAGGCTGCACGGTGTCGGCGTTCAGAAAGTGAAACACATCCCCCAGCGGAAAACTGTGTTGCTCGGCCAGGGCGATGTTCAGACCGTTATCGGTTGCAGCCGCCTGCAGTTCGAAATTGAAGCTGCGGCAGAAACGTTTGCGCAATGCCAGGCCCCATGCTTTGTTTACGCGGCCGCCGAAGGGAGCGTGAATCACCAGCTGCATTCCTCCGCCTTCGTCGAAAAAGCGCTCCGCGATGATTGTCTCCAGCGTCGGAACCGCTCCCAATACGGCGCGCCCCTGCAGGATGTAATCGACGATCTGCTCGGCTGCGGACTCGTCCACTCCGCATTCCTCTTTGAGCCATGCAACCGTTTCCGCAACCTGCGGCTGGGTGTAAGAAACCGCAACCGGGGAAACACCCGCCAATCGATCGCTGACTTCGCGCCGCAGGTCGGCAACATGCAATGACAATTCCTGGGTGCGCGCCGGCGCCTCACCCAGCCAGAAAGGAACGGTCGGAGGTGCGCCATGGGCATCTTCCACCAGCACCCGTCCGGATTTCGACTCTACGCGCCGCACCCGCCATGAGGTATTTCCCAGCAGCACCACGTCATCGCGATTGCTTTCGATCGCGAAGTCTTCATCCAGCGTCCCGACTACGGTTCCTTCGGGCTCGGCGACCACCGTATACAGAGCGGTTTCTGGGATTGCGCCGCCGCTGGTGATCGCAGCCAAACGGGCTCCCCTGCGGGCGCGCAACTTGCGGTTGACCTTGTCATGATGAAGATAGGCTCCGTACCGCCCACGACGCGCCGCTATTCCTTCCGAAAGCATTTCGACAATGCCATCGAACAGCTCGCGAGAGAGATCTCGGTACGGATAAGCACGCCTGACGACGGCAAACAGTTCATCTTCGTCCCACCCGTGGTCCTCATCCTGACGTTCATGTTGTGAAGACGCTAGCGTCCGCGAAGCGCACGTGGCCACGATCTGCTGCGCCAGAATGTCGAGCGGCGCATCGGGAATGATCAACCGGTCAAGGTCTCCTAACCGGATCGCCCGCACCAGCGCCGCGGCTTCGATCAGATCATCGCGGGTAGCTGCAAAAAGCCTGGCTTTGGGAACGGCTCCGCGCCAGTGCCCCGAGCGCCCGGCACGCTGCAGGGAAACCGCAATCGATCGCGGCGAGCTGATTTGAACGACCAGGTCAACCGTCCCAATGTCGATTCCCAATTCCAGTGACGCGGTAGCCACCAGAACTTTGATCTGCCCTTCCTTCAGCTTCTTTTCTGCCGCCAGGCGCAGCTTGCGCGACAGGCTGCCGTGGTGCGCGCCAACATTCTCGTCTCCCATTCGTTCGGCAAGGTTGTGCGCCAGGCGCTCTACCAGCCGCCGGGTATTAACAAAAACCAGTGTCGAGCGGTGCTGGCCCGATAATTCAACGATGCGGTCATAAATCTCATCCCACATCTCATTGGTGGTAATCGGGCCGAGCGGGCTGGGCGGAACTTCAACGGCAAGATCGAGCTTGCGTTTGTGGCCGATGTTGACGATCACCGGATCAGGCCGGCCGGTGCCGGTGAGAAAATGGGCCACGTCTTCGATCGGCTTCTGGGTGGCCGACAATCCGATGCGGGTGAAACTGCTTCCTGACGTCATTCCGAAGAGCGTCCGCTCCCGGGAATTTGCCGGCCGTTCCCCAACCAATGCTTCCAATCTCTCCAGAGAAATTGTCAGATGCGCGCCGCGCTTATCGTCGGCCACGGCGTGGATTTCATCCACGATGACCGTCTCAACATCCCGCAGAATCGCGCGGCTCTTCTCCGCAGTGAGCAGAATATAAAGCGATTCGGGCGTAGTCACCAGAATATGCGGAGGGCACTTGAGCATGGCGCGGCGTTCATGCATCAGGGTATCGCCGGTCCGGACAGCAGTGCGGATCTGCGGCATCAGCCATCCGCGCTCACCTGCCATCTGGAAAATTTCGCTCAGCGGACCTTCCAGATTTTTCTGAATGTCGTTGCCCAGAGCCTTCAGCGGAGAGACGTAAAGAACTTCCGTGCGGTCCTGCAGATCGCCCACCAGTGCCTTCCGCACCAGCCGATCAATGCAGGCGAGAAATGCTGCAAGCGTTTTGCCCGAGCCCGTCGGGGCAGAGATCAGCGTCGTTCTGCCCGCCAGAATATGCGGCCAGCCCAGTTCCTGCGGCTCAGTCGGGGTACCGAACTTGTTGACGAACCACTCGGCTACCAGCGGATGCGCCCAGGCGAGAGAGGAGGGAACGGAAGACACGGCAGCTTTGATTTTAGCATGGACCTTTCGTCAATTATTCGCCTGGTCAGAAGTAGCTCAGCCAGTTCCAATCGCGGTGGCGTCGTTTAAATTCCATGTAGCGCCGGCAAGGGTAGTAGAGCAAGGCGACCGCCATCATCCACATGAGGTAAACGAACGGCAGAGCGTGACCATAGCCGGACGGTGTTTGTTGCGTGAATATCGCCCCATGAAGCAACCACGATGCCGGTTGCCGGAAGAGTAGCGCCGCAACGAAGGCCATCATGTGAATCAGGTAGATATGCAACACGTAATAGAAAAGAGGCACCCGCCCGTACACCAGGAGAATTCGAGCTATGAAATCTTTTTCCTGTACTCGCTCAAACAACGCGAGCGCCATGAGTGCCGGGCCAAGCGTGACCAGCACAAAATCGAGCGATGGCGGGTACTTCAGGACATCAAAAAACGCAATTACCGTCGACGTGAAAGTCGCTTGCCTGGCCCATGGCCCCACCGCGAGCAGGCCGGCTGTGCCGTTGCCGTAATGATTGATCCCGCGAATCACAAAAAACGCCAATGTAAGTGCTGCGCCCAGCCGGAAAAGAATCTTGTTGCGATCCGGCCGCTGAAGCACTGCCCCCAGGGCATAGCCGCACGCCATCACACCCACCCAGGGAATCAGCGGATAGAGAACCAGCACTCCCGTTGCGGGCGGCTTGATCAGAAAAAATCCCGGCGAGTGCAGTACCATCCACAAACCTGCCAATTTGCCGAAGGATTCCGGCTTGATTCCGTCCAGCAGGTTATGCCCGGCGATCATGATCGCCCCGAAGGCAGCGATCCATTTCACCGGCATTCGAACGATCACTGCCATCAACACCATTGACCATCCCAACGCCCAGATCACGCCCGCGAAGCCGAATGGCAGCACGAAGCTCCAGCCGAATCCCATGACCGTGAATTCGAGCAGCACCAGCCATAAGCCGCGCGTCCAGAAAAACCGCGAGATCTGATCAAGCGTTTTGCCGCGTGAAAGTGCGAGGTAGGCCCCCGTTCCTGCGAGCAGAAAAAATACCGGCGCGCAGAAGTGCGTTACAAAGCGGGTGATGAACAGCGCCGGATAGGTCTGGCTGACGTCTTCGGGCTGGAAGGCAAGGTTGGTGAAATAATCGCGGGTGTGATCGAGCGCCATAATCACCATCACCAGCCCGCGCAACAGATCGACGGAAATAACGCGCGTGGGAGCGGTGTGTGCTCTTATCGCCGATTCGGGCTCTTGAACGGCAGCCGGGGAATGAGACGTCGTCACCACGCGCAGAACCACCCTTGAAGATAGACGCAAAGCTCTGTGATCGGACAGCAACTGCTTTTGCTGACCTCCTGCCCGGTTCCAAAGGCTGTAATCGCGGCAAGGAAAATCAAGCTTGCCAATTTTCGTCCTCAGCCCCAAGACAGGTTTCCTGTTTAGGGAAAAATCGGTAACAACACTGCAATTTTTGCTTTATGCGCAGCATCGCAACTGCTAGCATCGCGTCGTTTTGAACTTGAGGTCGCAATTTGCGACCTCAAGTTTGCCTTATGCCAAATACCGCTCTCGTCCTCGCCAAAAAAATCGATGCAAAAATCCACGTTCTTCGCGGCCACAAAATCATTTTGGACGTCGATCTCGCCGCCCTCTATGGGGTGCCTGTCAAACGTCTGAACGAGCAGATAAAGCGCAACGCGGCTCGTTTCCCTACAGACTTTGTCTTCCGGCTATCCAGACCTGAGTATCAAAACTTGAGGTCGCAAATTGCGACCTCAAGTTTTGGCCACGGCGGCCGCCGCTACATGCCCCGCGCCTTCACCGAACATGGCGCCGTAATGGCAGCCAACATCCTGAATTCGGAGCGGGCCATCAAGATGAGCATCTTCGTTGTCCGTGCATTTGTTCGAACACGCGAAGCATTCGCTTTGAACCAGCAGCTTCTGGCGAAGTTGTCGGAACTCGAACGGTCGCTTAAGACCCATGACGCCGAAATCCAGGAGTTGTTTGACGCCTTGCGCGAACTTACATCTCCGCTTCCCGCAAATCATCGTCGAATCGGATTCGAACTGCCGTCAGGCGCAAGAGAGCAAAGAAGATTGCGCAGCGCCATGCCGGACCGCAAACCTGAGAATCAGCGCGCTTAAAGCACCACACTTGAGGTCGCAAATTGCGACCTCAAGTGCGCTGTACCCATTCTTCGCAATCAACCTCTCACTGGATCGCTTCCGCCGTTTCGATCAGCGCTTCGATCAGCACATTCCACTTCGGATCTCCCAAGGCCCGCCTCAGCCGGCTCTGTGCCGACTGCCAATAAGGCAATGCTCGCTCATATTCTCTTTGTCCCGCCTTCGTTAGCCCGAGTTGCCATGCCCGGCGATCTGCTGCCGCTTCTGCCTTGATCAGGCCACGTTTTTCGATGATCGCCAGCGTGCGAGTCAGGGTTGTGCTGTCCGCGCCCAGAATCTCCGCCAGCCGCTTTTGTGAGATCCCGGGAGCAAGTGTCAGAGCCTGCAGCAGCGTAAATTGCGGCCCCGTGATGCCGGCCGGGCGTAAAGCCTCTTCATAAAGCTGCGTCACCAGGCGAGCGGTCCTGCGCAGGGTTGCGCACGCGCACGGCAGCGGGATCATCTTTGCTTTTCTCTTGCTTCGTTTTTTTCGTACACCTGAAACCATACCACCAACCTCTTCCAAAGACCCTGATTGCAGAAAATTTCCCTGCTAACCAAATAGATGCAGATACATCTATTATCGCTGTAAGACTTTTTAAAGGAGAGCAATTTATGACTTCCATGGTTCCCGCATACCTCACGCCCTTCATCCTGTGCGGAATGGCCGCGATCCTCACCGCCGCTCTGCTCGGCCTCAAGCGTGCACTACATCGTACAAACTGGCCGCAGGAGGAACGGGGCAAAGCTTTCTGGAGCGTGGCCTTGCTTCTCGTCGGCTGGTTCGTCGTTGCCGGCTGGACATCTCTGGCAGGCTTCTACCGGCCGCCTGCCGGCAGCGTTCCCACCATTCAATACGGGCTCTTCATTCCGATCGTGCTTGGCGCGCTGTTCTTCAGCATCTCGCCTCTGCTTCGCCGTACCCTGGCGATCGTCCCCAATTCATGGCTGGTAGGATTGCAGTTCTATCGCGCCCTGGGAGTCATCTTCTTAATTCTTTACGCCGGTAAACATCTTCCCGGCGTCTTCGCCTTGCCAGCCGGAGCGGGCGACGTTCTCGTAGGAATTCTTGCGCCGGCGGTGGCTGCATCCTATGCCCGTTCGCCGGAACGCGCGGCCCGCAGGGTTCGGCTTTGGAATCTGCTCGGCATCACCGACCTGGCTATTGCGGTCACGATAGGTTTTCTTACCTCACCGTCGCCTCTGCAGGCGGCAGCCTTTGATCGCCCGAGCGTGCTGATCGCCATGTTCCCGCTGGTGCTGATTCCTGTTTTTGCCGTGCCCCTTTCGATCCTGCTGCACATTGCTTCTCTGCGGAAGCTGCGAGAAGATCAGCTTGCAGGAGGCAAGGCTCGTGGAACACAACCGATCGGATCGCCGCGCCATCCTGTCGTCGCCTAGAAACAGTAGACCAAAAATGACCGACCACAGATCGCGAGCAATTCTGTGGCTCGGCCTTTAGCGCAATAACAGGCGGAGACGGCCCAAGCGACACCCGTGTAATGAATATGGCCGAAGCCTCGATCCCCGCGCTTCATACGCCGCCGCAACAACCTGCCGACGACGGGTTTACCGCTTGCGCAATCAGTGTTCTTGCGGCCATGTGCGCCAACGTGCTGCACGAAGGTGTGGGGCACGGGCTTACAGCGCTCTTGACCGGCGCCAACTCCGGGCTGCTCACAACCGTGGCCTGGTCGAGTGCCTTCGATTCCCGTCTTGTCCAGGCAGGTGGAACGGTGGCGAATCTGGCTGCCGGGCTGGGCTTCTGGTTCGCATTGCAGCGTGCAAAAGATGCTTCCGTGTATACCCGCTACTTCCTGCTCATCAGTTGCGCTTTCAACCTGTTTACTGGGACCGGATATTTCTTTTTCTCCGGCGTCTCAGATTTCGGTGACTGGGCGGCTGTGATCTCCGGGCTGCAACCGCATTGGCTGTGGAGGGTGCTGCTGGCAGCAGGAGGCGCGGCTTCATACTATGCAGCTGCGCTGATTGTCGGAACCGGATTCGCGCGTTATCTGGCACTGGGGAGGCCTCAGCAGAAGCGCCTGCGAAAGCTGACCATCATTGCCTATTTTTCACCCATCGTGCTGATGAGCGTCGCCGCACTTCGGAACCCTCTCGGGATACAGCTGCTGTGGCAGTCCGCTCTGCCTGCCACCGCGGGCGGATAGAGCGGGCTGCTTTGGCTACAGTACTGCATCCCGCGGGGAACTACTCCCGAGCGAAAACCAGAATACCTGCGCCGCAATCCTGTTTGGATCGCCACTACAGCGCTTCTGGCAATCGCCTATATTCTCGTGCTCGGACGCGGCATCGTTCTGCACCGATAAGCGATGGGAATTTTGACTTTATCGCGAGCGCTCAAGCCGCCCGGAAGCGCCCTTGCTCCAGACCGCCTGCGATGCGTCGCGCGAGGGAATCTGCGTCCGCATCGTCGTCGCAGATCGGTTCGACAGTTCCCTCTTCAAAGCGTGCATAAAACTTTTGCAGCATCTCCTGATCGTTCATCGCACCCTCTTTCCGTGAAGCTGCGCGCCGAGCGCACACTTCGAAGCTTCGGACGCAGCAGGACCCCAGCGGCTGAAGCCGCATCGAAGGCCACCGTTGTATTCGCAGCGCTAAAAGCGCTGCGCCACCCGGAATCGGCGCTCAGGATGACATAGGGGGGTTGAGTGTGGGTGAAAATTCCCACCAACGAATGCGCTTTGGGAGGGCACCCGCAATTCTGGAAAAGCAGATTCCTCGCGGCGGACGCGGGGTTCTGGGACATGCGGCGAAAGCCGCTCGGAAGGACATGTTTCGGGTGTGAAGGTCAACTCGGCACGACTGAAGTCGTGCCCTTTCCCAACTTTTGAAAATACATAGATTCCTCGCTTGATCCGTTTTGCGGTGCAAAACGGATGGGCACTCAGGATGACATCGTGGGAGAGGTTGAGTGCGAGTGAAAATCCCCACCCAACGAAAACCGCGTTGGGAGGGGCAACCGCTGCGTTTGCACTCGCCTGATTCGTCTTGTTACCCTGTGATGCCCAATCCACTCCGGAGACCCCTGATTTGAAAAATCGCGCGCTGTGTTTTTTGTTTGCCGCCTGCACTTTAGTTCTATTCGCGCTTCCCTCGACTGCACAAATCGACGATCAGACCAAACAGCTTTCGCACGACATCTTCAAGCAGCTGATTGAAATCAATACTACCGATTCGGTCGGCAACGTCACGACTGCATCCGAAGCCATGTACCAGCGCTTCCGCGACGCGGGTTTTCCCGAGAGTGACATGTACGTTGGCGGCCCCAACGACCGCAAGAAGAATCTGGTCGTGCGATATCACGGCAGCGGCGCTCACAAGCCGGTATTGCTGATCGGGCACCTCGACGTGGTGGAGGCCCGCCGCTCCGACTGGACCACCGATCCGTTCCAGTTCGTCGAGAAAGACGGCTACTTCTACGGGCGCGGCACGCAGGACATGAAAGACGGCGACGCGGTGATGGTGACCACGCTGCTGCGCTTCAAGAAAGAAGGCTACGTTCCCGACCGCGACATTATTCTGGCGCTCACCGCCGACGAAGAAGGCGGGACGTCGAATGGCGTCGACTGGCTGCTCAAGAACAAGCGCGACCTGGTCGAGGCCGAGTTCGTGCTGAACCACGACGGCGGCGGCGTGATGATGGACCACGGCAAGCCGGTCATGATGGAAGTGGATGCATCAGAAAAGCTCTATTCCGATTTCCAGCTGATGGTTACCAATCCGGGCGGTCACAGTTCCCTGCCGGTTCCCGACAATGCTATCTATCATCTCGCGAATGGGCTGGTGCGGATTTCGCAATATGAATTTCCCTTCGAGCTGAACGAGATCACGCGCGCTTATTACGAGCGCATGTCGAAGGTTGCGACCGGGCAGCGGGCCGCGGACATGAAAGCCATTTTGAAGAATCCGCCCGACAAGGCGGCCATTGCACGCCTTTCCGAAGACCCGATCGATCATTCCACCATGCGCACAACGTGCGTGGCCACCCGCCTGAATGCAGGCCACGCCAACAATGCTCTGCCGCAGATGGCGCAGGCGAATGTGAACTGCCGCATTTTTCCCGGGCACACGCCGGAGCAGATCAGGCAGGAACTGGAAAAGATTGTTGCCGACCCGAAAGTTTCCGTAACCGTTGTGCCAGCCCCAGGAGGCGGAGGCGCCAACCGCCAGGCGTATCCGCCGCCGCCGCTGCGACCCGATGTTTTCCAGCCGCTCGACAAAATCGTGGCTGAAATGTGGCCCGGAACTCCGGTGATTCCCTCCATGGCAACCGGCGCATCGGATGCCATTTACACCAACGCCGCGGGCTTGCCTACCTACGGGATTTCCGGCGAGGCGATCGATCGCGATGACATTCGCGCGCACGGCAAAGATGAACGGATCAAGGTAACTTCGTTTTATCGCGCGGTGGATTTTTATTACCGCTATTTGAAGCTGGTGACGACGAAATAGATTATTTCCTGCGCGGATTCGGGGCTGAAGAAACCACCATCGGCCTGCGCACGGGAACAATCGCGCCCCGTGAAGGATCGGCGGCGGCGCTGGCGCGCGAAATCACTTCTTCCTGGATGTATTTGACGAAGTCCTGAATCTGGCGCTGCATTTCTTCCATGCGCTCGCGCATTTGCAGGATGATGGCGATACCGCTGATGTTGACGCCCAGATCGCGCGCAAGGTTCAGGATGAACTCGAGACGCTGCAGATCTTCATCTGTGTAGAGCCGCGTGTTGCCTTCGGTGCGGGAAGGCTTGAGCAGACCTTCGCGCTCGTAGAGGCGAAGGGTCTGCGGATGGATGCCATACATCTCCGCGACGGAAGAGATCATGTAAGCGCCTTTGGAGCGGCGTTTCGTCACCGAGCAAGTTTACAACACGTTAGTTCGGGGGAGGCAGCAGGTCCGTCGAAGACATTGACGGTTGCGCACAGCGCAACCGTCAACCTCGCTCAGGATGACAGGTTGGAAACACTGCGTTGCGCAGTCCAGCCACTTGGCTTCAGCGCGTGATTCAGCGCGTAGGCGACCACGCCTGCGCCGATCAGGATCATGCCGAAGGCAAACGAACTCAATCCAAGCACCTGCTCGCTCTCACTACGGATAACGGAGAAGCCGAGCAGCAGCATGGGCGCGATGCCGACGGCGACTGCGCCGAACATGCCTCCCGGAACCCGGAACGGACGCGGCAATTCCGGTTCGCGAATGCGAAGAACAACCAGCGCGGTGAACTCGAGCGCAAGGCTCGCGCCATAAAGAAGAATGTCGATCGTGACCAGGCGCTCGAAGCCGAGCCCGAGGCACAACGCCCATCCAACGGCGCAAACCAGGATTGCTACCCAAGGTGCGCGAGTGCGCGGATGCAGCTTGCCGAAAACGCGCGGCAGCATTCCGTCCTGAGCCATGGCGAGCGGCAGGCGCGAGTAGCTCATCACCAGCGCGTTGAACATGCCGAAGCCGCTGATCATGCCGCCGAGAGCCAGGCCGATGCGAAGCAGCGGGCCTCCGAGAAGGCCGGCGATGTCGGCCCAGAACCCGGTTTCCCAGGCGCCGGCGGGCAAGCCAGTCATCCACATCGCAGCCACCGGAACGACATAGCTCAGGCTGACGATCAGCACCGCGGCAAGCATGGCGCGCGGATATGTGCGCTGCGGGCGCTCGACTTCGGTGGCGATGGTGGAAGCGTTGTCCCATCCCATGTAGTTCCACATGCAGATGAGCAGCCCGCCGAGAATATCCACGGTTGAAGTTGTGGGCTGAGTTGCAGCGTTCACCAGCGCGCCGATTTTGAAGGGAGCAAGAAAAACAATGGCAATGAACGGCGCGGAGAGCGCGAAGAAGAGCCAGAGCGAAGTTGTCGAGACAACTTTCACCCCGGCAATGTTCATGAGCGCGCAGACGATGACGACCCCCAGCGCGACGAACACGCCGCGATGTCCGGTTCGAAACCAGGGAAACAGGCGCTCCAGGTAGAGCACGAACAACGTGGGATAGATCGCCATGTCGAAGATGGAAGCAACCAGCGAGAGCCAGGCTTCCTGAAATCCCCAGAAGTTGCCCATGGCGCGACGCACCCACGCGTAGTAGCCGCCCTCAAACGGGAGAGCGCTTGAGAGTTCGCCAATCATGAAGGCAGTCGGCAGACTCCAGAGAACGGGCGTGAGCAGCAGGATGAGAATGGCTTTGCCATAGCCTGCGCCGTGAACGATGTCCTCCGTCCCGTAAGTGCCGCCGGAAACCATAAAGAAAGTTGCGGCCACCAGAGGCCACAAGGTGAGGCGAGCTGATTTTTTCGGGGAAACGGAGCTGGGTTGGGAAAGTTCCTGACAGCGGGCGCTAGCTGTTGCCAATTTCGATGTCTTCCTCCTCAGGCGACTCACTCTCAGCAACTCGGCGCGGGCTGGGCGCTTCGGGCTTCCGGTGGTGGGATTCCGGAAATTCCGCTGAAGTTAGTTCGCAGTGATGAGATTACGGGAAATTCCCCGCGATGCAAGAAAAATCTCTGAAAATTTTCACCTGGACGCGCGAGTGACTTCCGTGCCGGACCGGAACGAAACCGTTGACAGAAGGCGACTCAGGCGAAGGCGGGCGGAGAACGACGAAGAGCATCAACCGACCCCGAGTTCTGGTAGGCGAAGGGCAATTCGATCCTGACGGTGGCGCTGCCGTCGGGATTGCTGATGCACTCCATTCTCCCGCGATGATTCTGGACGATTCCCATGCAGGCGGTGACTCCCAGGCCCGAGGTCCTGAGCGAGACTTCATGCTGCAAGCGGCCTGCGGCCTGCTCTGAGACTTCGACCACCGCAAAATCGCCGCTGCGGAAAAGCCGGATGTTGAGGTTGCCTCCGGCTTCACCGAGGAGATTCAACCCACTGTTCACCAGATGAGAGCAGACCTGCAGGAGCTGATTGGAATCTCCGACGATCGGCTGGAGATCTTCGCCCCGGTCAATTGTGACAGCGACGTGCTGAGCTTCGATCTGCGGACGGGAAAGATTTACCGCGGTTTGAAGCAGGGCTCCGAGGTCAACCATGCCGCGCTCGCCGGGAGTCTGCTTGGCGAAGCTGATCAGGCTGGCGATAAGGGAGCGAGTGTTGCGAACCTGATGGCCGATTTTTTCCGCGACCAACCGTTGTTCGTGGTTCTGGCAGGCTTCGGTCAGCAGGTCCGAGTAACCCAGCATCGCGGTAAGAGGGTTGTTGAGCTCATGGGCGGCGCCGGCTACCAGCTGTCCCAGGGAAGCCAGCTTCTCCGACTCCACGAGCTGGGTCTGCAGGTTGCGCAGGTTCTCAAATGAGCTCTCGGAAATTTGCAGCAGCGTGACCAGTTCCCGGTCCAGAACGTATTGGCGAACGAACACCATCGCACCCATGACGAGCATGCAGGCAAGGGTTAGAAGCAGGCGAAAGTTGCGGATCTCCGAAGGAATGGAGTGGTCATACAAAGACCAGATGGCAAACAAGGGAAGAGATGAAATGGTAGTCATCCCGAGCCGGGCAACCCAAACGCCTTCATTGTTGACGACGGATCTGGGGCGGCGCCGAAGATCGGTCTGGTGTGAAAACGCGCCGACCAGGGTCATCCAGGCCATGGAGACGACCAGAGGCACATCGTAAAAGCTGCCGGAGTAATAAACATTCTTCGCAATGGCCCAGTTCGCTACGTAAGAACTGAGAGCGTACATTGCGCTGGCTCCAAAGAGATTGGAATAGATTCTTTTCCATGTGCCATCACTGCGTAGATAGAGCACGCCGATGACGGCAAGGAGCGCCAGTTTTTCAGTAGCGTAAATCACATTCAGGTTGTGGTTATAGGCGTTGAGGTCGGGAGTGATGTACTGCCAGGGAAGCACCATTAAAACGTACAGATAGAGCCACCAGACAATCAGCAGCGTGAAATCGAGCATACCGAGCTTGGTGGTACGGTGTTCATGCTCGATGTTAGGCTGAATTGCAAGCCCCGCCATCATCGGCACTATGTGGAGAAACAGAACCATGTCTCCCCAGAACAAATCGGGGACGTCATGGCGCAGAAAAACCTCGTAGTAAGTCCACAGCGCCTGATAAAAGAACCAGCAAGCCATGCCCGCGCTGAGGAGAGCCCAGAACAGCCGAGTTCTGCCTTTGGCGGCGCTTGCGTCACTAAGGAAACACAGCGTGCCGGTCAGCAATAGAGACAGCTGCACAAGGTCGCTGATGGCGGCCAGAGCAAAGCCGTGCGCCACCAGCGAGGCCACGACCAGCAGGCCGACTTGAGACAGAACAACCGCGGCGAGTATTTTGGAGCGATGACTCATCGAATCTCTAAATCTCTGGATCGAAGAGATTTAGGGCACGGCCCATTCTAGCTGCGGGAAAAAGCAGGGGAACGTTACGATCGTAATCAGGGCGTGTGTCACGGGGCTGCGCATCAGAATGCTGGATTCTCTTCCTTAATTTGGTTGTTTCTACAGCCAGGCTAACCCTTCACTGTGAGCCCAGTCTAAGAGTCCGTTTGCCGAGTTCGGTTTCCCTGGGTTAGACGAGGAGGGCAGCATGAAGAACACATTCGTCGCCGGTGTTTTGTTTCTTATGTGCCTGGGAATAGCTTCTGCACAGGAGGCATCGGAGCTATCGGTCCCTCCTGCCGGAGACAACGAAAGAGCGGAAGTTTCCCAGTGGATCGGACCGGTCAGGATTTCAATCGATTATCACAGCCCGAAGGTGCACAACCCAGCCGATAACGATCGCACCGGCCACATCTGGGGCGAACTGGTCCATTACGGTTTCTTCGATGAGGGGTTCGGTCCAACCAAGGGAGCACCGTGGCGCGCCGGAGCGAACGAGAGTACTTCCATCACCTTCTCCAATGACGTGAAGGTCGAAGGCAAGGATCTGAAGGCCGGCACTTACGCACTGTTTCTGGATGTCGAGAAGACGGGTTCCTGGACCTGGGTCTTCTCCAACCACCTGGGTTGGGGAAGCTTCCAGTACGACCCCAAAGACGATGCGTTGCGAGTGCCGGTCACGCCGCAAGACGCGGCATTCACGGAATTCCTGACTTTCGGTTTCGACGATCGACATCCTGATTCTGCGGTGGCCTATCTGCAGTGGGAGAAGAAGCGGGTTCCCTTCAAGATCGAAGTTCCCAATGTCAACGAACTCTACGTTGCCAGAATGCGTCATGAGCTGCAGGCATGGCCGGGTTTCAATTATCAGAACTGGCAGAATGCCGCCCAATTCTGCGCTGATAACAAGATCAATCTGGAAGAAGCGTTGATGTGGGCCGAGAAGGCAATCAACGGCCCCTTCCGGGGCGCAACCATCGCTCATGAAGACTTTTCGACACTCTCTACCAAAGCTGCCGTTTTAGCCGCGATGGGCCGTGAATCCGAGTCGGACGCGGTGATGGAGAAGGCGCTGCGTGTCCCGGGGACTGACGCCTACTCTATTTACGCTTATGGTATGGGGCTGTTGCGCGCGGACAGGAAATCAAAAGCTATGGAAATGTTCACCTTCAACCAGCAGCACCACCCGGATGATAAGTTCTGGACCGCCCTGGGCATGGCGCGCGGTTACACTGCCTTGGGTGATAAGAAGAACGCCATCGCAAACTGGAATGTAGTTCTCCAGAATATTCCGCCGATTTTGAGCAATCGGGCAGCAATGTACCAGGCGGCCCTGAAAAAATTGCAGGAATCCAGTTAACGCCGGAAAAAGGGCCGCAACTTTCTAACCGGAACTCAGCTGCCAGAGCCGCTAGAACCGCAATACTCGTTTGCGCGGCGGCGCACGAGCGTTTCACCGGCCATTGGTCCAGGCTTAGGCCGGAAGCCTTCTGCATCGCAGGTATTGCTTGCCCTACCGTCTTTAGACCTCATAATATCTGTAACTGCGTTTATTCGGGCCGGTTCTAAATTGACTCCCCTGCGACATCGCTTCCTGTGGCGCTTACGAGCGCCGGCCGATCCCGGCGAAATCCGGAGGATTGAGGGCTGGCTGGCGACTGCCAGACTGTTCCTGGCCATTGGTGCGTTGATTGCGATTCGGCTGGATCCAAGAGAAATCCGGTTCTCACCCTGGGCCTACGGGTTATTCGCTTTCTACATGGGACAGGGCGTTATGGTTCTGATGTTGCTCCGCCAGAGGCGGCAGTCGACACCAGCCTTTCGCTTCCTGGTACACACCGGCGACGTAGTGTGGCCGGTGTTGATTTCCATCTTCGCCACCGGCCGCGGGAATCCGTTTGTGCTGTTTTTCGTTTTTGTGCTGGCGGCGGCGGCTTACCGCTGGGGATTATGGGAAACGCTGACAACGGCCATCGCCTCAGTGGCACTGCTGTGGCTGGTAGCGCTGGCCTTCGTTTCAGGATTTTTTACTTACGTGGACGAGATTCTGATCCGGCTTCACCTGCCGACACTGCATGTGGATGCTGCAGATTTCACGCCTGAGGTTCTGCTCACCCGCTCCATTTATCTGATCGTGATGGGCCTGCTACTGGGATATCTGGCAGAGCAGCAAAAGCAGTTGCGCGCGGAGAAGGCAGTAATCGCGCGCGTGTTAGGCGGGGTCAGCGTGGAGGCGGGACTTGGCGGGACGCTGCAAGCCATTCTGGCCCAGCTTCTGGAAATGTACGATGCGCCGCTCGGCTTCATTGCATCACAGGAGGGCAATTCTCAGCGGGTGTTTGTGGGAGAAGTGCGCAGGACCAAGAACGGGGTTACCGACCTGCGATGGATGGAGCCCTCGGCGAATGACCGGGACCTGTACCTGGGCGAAACCGAAGCCGATCTATTTCTTGCCCGCCGAAATCCCAATGCTGCGCCGTTCACGGTCGCTGGATTCGATAGAACCGGGGGCAAGGTAAAAAGCGGCAACGCGGAGTTCCTCGCCCGATTCTGTGCCCAGCACGAGTTCCAGAGCCTGATGATGGTTCCGTTCGATTTCGGAAAAGAGTGGCGAGGACGCGTGTTTCTGATGAACCCCTCGACCGTGGGTAAAGTGGACGATGAACTTCGTTTTCTGCAGGAACTAGTGCGCCAGGTCGGGCCGGCGGTCTACAACGTTTATCTGTTGCGCCGTTTGCGCATGCGGGCCGGCGCAGTCGAACGGGCCCGCTTCGCGCGAGAGTTGCATGATGGCGCAGTGCAGTCACTGATCGCCGTCGAAATGCAGGTAGACGTGCTGAAAAGGCAGGCTCGCGGCGGGGGCGATCTGCACGACGAACTGGGCCGCATCCAGGGCCTTTTGCGGGAGGAAGTGCTGAAGCTGCGCGAGCTGATGCAACAGATGAAGTCACTCGATGTCGATTCACGGAGATTGCTGGGGCTGCTGACGGATACGGTGGAGCGCTTCCAGCGCGAAACCGGCATTTCGGCGCGCTTTATGCCGGATGTGGAGGAGCTGGATATGCCGCAGGCGGTCTGCCGCGAGGTAGCGCGGATCGTGCAGGAGAGCCTGGTGAATGTTCGAAAGCACAGCCGGGCACGTCATGTAATTGTTCGGCTAAACGCAGCGGATGAGGGATGGAAGCTGATTATTGAAGATGACGGGTGCGGGTTTCCCTTCGAGGGCAGTCTTTCCCACTCCGAGCTGGATGCGCAGGGACGCGGGCCTCTGGTGATTAAGGAAAGAGTGCGGGTAATCGAAGGCGAACTCACGATAGAATCTGCTCCAGGGCGTGGATCGCGGCTTAAGATAGCCATACCTCAGAAACGGGCCGTCGCATATGGATAACAGAAGATCGCAACCGGTGCGCATTGTGATTGCAGACGACCATCCAATTTTTCGGGATGGACTGCGACGGTTGCTGGAGTCTGAAGAGGGCTTGAAAGTGGTAGGCGAAGCCTGCGACGGAGCCGAAGCGGTGAAACTGGCGCGCGAGCTGAAACCGGAGATTTTACTTTTAGATCTGGCGATGCCGCGACGTCATGGCCTGGAAGCACTGCGCGACCTGAGCACCGCGCCCAACTCCGGCCCCGTGCGCGTGATTCTGCTGACGGCAGCCGCCGAAAAGAAACAGATCGTGGAAGCGCTGCAGTTGGGGGCACGCGGAGTGGTATTGAAGGATTCCGCGACTCAGTTGCTGCTGAAGAGCATTGATACCGTAATGTCGGGCGAGTACTGGGTCGGGCGGGAGAGCGTTTCGAACCTGGTTCAGTATCTGAGTGCGCTGATGCAGTCCTCCGGCGAGGATGCACGGCAGCGAAAATTTGGGCTCACGCCGCGCGAACTGGAGATTGTTTCCGCGGTGGTGGCCGGCTTCTCGAACAAGGAAATCGCCGAGTATTTCAAGATCAGCGAAGACACGGTTAAGCACCACCTCAGCAATATCTTCGACAAGCTCGGCGTCTCCACGCGGCTTGAGCTGGCACTGTTTGCAGTGAACCAATCGCTGCCTCTGAAGGCAATCACGTAAAGCGCCTGTTTCATGATGAGACGGTCGCGATATAGCACTTAAGTGCCATATCGCCCCACTCGTGGGCCATTGGCATGAAAATCACAGGGGAACTAAATTATGACAAAATCGACATTTTGAGAGTTTTGCTGTCGTTTCAATAAACGATGGTGGTTCTCTCTGAGCCTTCACTTCGGGAGGAGGTTGAAAGTGAAACAACTGGTGCAAAGAATCTGGAATGATCAAGAAGGTCAGGACATCGCGGAATACGCCGTGATGCTGGCTGTAATCCTGGTCATCGTAGTCGGCACAATTCGTTTGATCGGCTCCAATGCCAACAATGTGTTTTCTTCTGTAGGCAGCGCCATCCAGTAAGCCGGTTTTCTGTTGGTTCCCAGCCCACCAACTGCATAGCATAGTTGCTTGCGGTCGTATTGCCCTCCAGCCGAGGTATTCCGACTGTTACGCTAGCTGAAAGAGGATGTGGAGAACGGCGGTGGTGTCGGTGGCCTCACCGTTGCGGCGGGCGGGCTTGAACTGAACCTTTTCCGCAGCCTTGACGGCGTTTTCGTCGAGTCCGTGGCCCAAACCACGCAGCACGCGCAAGACCTGGATTTGACCCGACGACCCGAGCCGGACCTCAACCAGGACCTCTCCTTCAATGCGCAGCTTGCGAGCTTCTTCGGTGTAGATGGGAACCGGTTTGAAAGTTACCTCAGCCGGAACGGTGGCCGGGTTGATGGCCGGCTGATTCTGTTTCTGAACCAGAGAGGCCGGCTGGATATCGCCAAAGCTGCCCTGCCGGACGCCTCCAGCTGAGTGCCGCGTCGAATCTGCGATGGTTGTTCCGCTTCCAAAACCGGCGCTCGCCACCACTCCCCTGATCCCTGTTTTGCCGCCTGTTCCGTTGCCATAGCCTTCACCGACCGGCAGGTCAAGTGATCCAGCGGAAGCGATGTTTACCTGGCGGTTCCTGTTGTCGTTGCTGGGAATTCCGTTAGGGTCTCCGAAGCCTCCGGTCTGCACACGGCTGGGAGCGCTCCTAAGAGTAGGAGTCTCAGAGCTGCCGGTGGAAAAGACGTCAGTTTTGACAAGCTGTCTGGGCAGCGAAGCTGCCGAAGCCGGAAGACTCAGCGGCTGTGTGGTAGCGATTTGGACCTTCGGCGGAGTCACAGCCTGGGGCTTCTCAGCGCGCTGCTTAGGTTCTTCTGAAGGATGCAAAACCAAGCTCGGCGTTTCCGCAACTTCTACACGAGCGGGCATGAAGCGGGCCGGAGTCGGTTGATGATTCTCTATGGGAGGTGTTTCAACCAATTGAATGAAGTGATAATCGCGGACTGGCTGGTCGAGGCCAAGAGGGTGCATGAGACCGATCGCCAACAGGGCAAAAAGCAGGCCGAAATGCGTTACATAACTAAATATGAATCGGCTCCAGGGCATGCCTGGATCCGGAAGAGTGGAGAACCATTCGGTACGGCTGGGAGTGTACATAGATCACCTTTTAGGGCAGGTGAAAAATCAGAACTCAGAGAGCACGCTAACCGCCACTTCCGGGGGAAGAAGCAGAAGAGTAAGCACCTGTAAAAGCAGGTACTTAGCTTTTGGAGAAACATAGTAGCAAAACGGACTGTGAATGTAGAAAAAATTTTGGCGAAGAGATGTAAGCTCTTGCGTATCAGGCGCTATCAGCAGCGCACTATGTTAGCGCTTTTGATGCCTTTGGTGGCGTTTCGTGTGTCGACGACCAGGCGCGCTTCCCTTACGATGCGCTCATAATCGTAATCGGAATGGTCGGTGACGATCAGAACGCAATCATAGTCCCCTAGATTTTCGAGCGAGGCGCATTGCATTTGTAAATCGTATTTCCTGCCTTTACCGACAAACGGGAAGTAAGGATCGTTGTAGCTGACCTGGACGCCTTCATTCTGCAAAAGTTCAATGATGGTGAGCGATGGCGACTCACGCAGATCGTCAATATCTTTCTTATAGGCGACACCCAGGACGAGCACTTTGGCGCCGTTCAGAGCCTTCTTGTGCTGATTGAGAGCTTTGGCGACCGATTCCAGAACGTGATAAGGCATTCCGATATTGATCTCGCCCGCAAGCTCGATGAAGCGAGTGCGGAAATCCCACTCTTTGGCTTTCCAGGAGAGGTAAAAAGGATCGACCGGAATGCAGTGACCGCCGAGGCCCGGGCCGGGATAAAACGGCTGGAACCCGAATGGCTTGGTAGAGGCGGCCTCGATGACTTCCCAGATATCGATACCCATTCTCAAAGTCAGAAGCTTCAGTTCGTTCACCAGCGCAATATTCACGCAGCGATAGATATTTTCGAGAAGCTTCGTCATCTCTGCGGCGGAGGGTGAGGAGACGGGAACTACGCGGTTGAAGATTGCGCCGTAAAGGGCGGCGGCGAGTTGAGAAGCTTGATTATCCAGACCGCCGACAACTTTCGGAATATCGCGACGGGCGACGGTCTGATTGCCGGGGTCTTCTCTCTCAGGCGAGAACGCCACATAAAACGAATTCTCTACTGCCGCGCCCGCTCGTGCAGCTCTGAGACCGTGCTTGTTTCCTTTTTCGAGGATCGGAACCATGACTTCTTCGGTAGTTCCGGGATAAGTAGTGCTCTCGAGCACGACCAACTGTCCGGCGCGAAGGTGAGGGGCGATGGCCTCGGCAGTGCTGGTGATGTAGCTTAGGTCGGGCTCGTGGTATTCGTTGAGCGGAGTTGGCACGCAAATAATGATTGCGTCCATCTCAGTAATCCTGGGATAGTCGGCGGTTGCGGCAAAACCGTTGGCCTGAGCGTCCTGAATTTCGGCCGGCGTGATACGGAAAATGTATGAGGCGCCTTTAGCGAGGGTATCGACCTTGCGCTGGTCGATATCGAAGCCCGTGACTTTGAACTTCTGTTCGCTATAAAGCAGCGCCAGCGGCAAACCAACATAGCCCAGCCCGATAATGCCAACCCGGGCTTCGCGACGCTCAATTTTTGATTTCAGCTCTGCTAGACGAGATGGGGCGACCGGATAAGTAGTCATCGTTAAAGATAAGTTCCAAGCGGATTTTAACATGCATTCTGACTGGCTCTGAGGCGGTCCAATGGTGGCGAGAGGTGGAGGATGGTTACCAGAGTAATCAGGACGCAAGACGGTCAACATGCTGATACGAAATGCAATTGACGCTCTGAAGTGGCGAACATAGGATGCAAGAGAATCCGCTCATTCGGAGCTCGCATGCGTTTGCCTGTTTTACGAGCTGTAATCATTTGGACATTTTTGATCTCTCTACCGCTTACCGGTTTTGCAGCGGATTCAGGCGCTGGAATTCTGCACGCCAGCGGAGCTACCTGGATTAATGGCACGGCTGTCCCCAAGAGTTCGGCGGTGTTTGCCGGTGACCTGGTGCAAACCAAACCGGGAGCGCTCGCCAGTATCAACTCTCCCGGGTCGAATGTGATGCTGTTTGCCGATTCGCTGCTCAAGTACGGAGCGAAAGACGTTGTGCTGCAACACGGCAGCGTTGCGGTCGTGACCTCAAACAGTTTGTCCGCTCGAGTAGGAGAGATCACGGTGACGCCGAAGACCGCCGACCGGACGGAATTCCGGGTGACCGAACAAGATGGCGTTGTGCAGATCGTCGCTCAGCAAGGCGATGTGAACGTGAGCGATGGCTCGCAAACCTCAACCGTCTCCCAGGGGCAGCAAACTACAAGATCGACGCAGACGCAGACCTCCGAGAACAAGAGAAAGCGGCGCCGGGGAGGTGCGGCGATACCTGCAGCGGGCGGAAGCGTGTTGAACACGACGACCGCGGTGTACGCAGGGGCGGCAGTGGTCGGCGGTGTTACAACGTGGGTGTTGCTGCAAGACAGCAAGCCAATCAGCCCGAGTTGCCCCAATCATCCGAACTGTCAGTGATCAGACGCCTGCTCTGGCGGGTGTAAAAGCGCGCGGGCATCGCGGCAACGGTGCAGAATACATAAAAAAGAGCGGCATTCGCCGGAATCTGAAGATTGAAGTCGATGAGGCTGTGCACCAGCAACCCGCTGATGCTCAGGATCATTGCGAGGGCCAGAGCGCCGTTGATGTCCCTTTGCCAATTAGAAATTTTCTTCAGGGCTGTGCTATAAACCGTCACTGAAAACCACAGAAAGATCAGAAATCCCAGCAGGCCCGTCTCGGCCAATAACTGCAGATAATCGTTGTGAGCCGCGTTCACCTGAAATTCGGAATAAAAAGTGCGAAACCGGGGATACACGTTAACAAATGTGCCCAGCCCCCATCCCATCAGCGGTCGTTGCGCGAACATGCGAAGCGTATCTCGATCGATCTGGAGGCGGGTGCCGCCGGAAATTTCTGAATGTGCCTCGGAACGCAAGCTGCCAAGCCTCGATACAAGGCCCTCTCCGCCGATCCAGATCAGGGTTGCAAGACTGATAAAAATGAATGCAAAGCCCGCAACAGCGGCACTTCGACGCGAGCGGCCCTTGGCGAGAAACCCAAACAGCAACAGCAGTTGGAAGGTAAACGCCAGCATGCCTCCTCGGGAGCCGGAGAGGAAAATCGTGCATGCCATTATGGAAGCGGCTGCGATCGCCAGCATTTTGCGCGTGCCACGGGCGGAGCGTGTGAGGGCGAAGACCAGAGCCACCGGCACCAGCAATTCCATCAGTCCGGCGTAATGGTTGTGATTGACGTAGGGGCCATAAATCCAGCCTCCATTTTGAGGAGACCTGAGCCAGTAGAGCCTGCCATTCGAGGAAAGGCTCTGCAGGAGAGCAAAGGTGGCAATCACTGCGCCGTAAGCTATGAATGTCGCAATCGAATGCCGAAGATAGTTTGTCCGGTTGAGACACTGAACGACCAAAAAGCACAGTACGCCGTACGCGATATAGAGAAGCCCGGAGCGCATCGTAGCCTCGCGATAAGCAGAGTGCCCGGCCAGCACTTGCGCGATAATCAATACCGCGAAGGCGAGCATGGGGGCAAAGACCGGATTAAGAACAATCGTCAGTTGGCCGGTGCGGGAGCGGTGAAAACCCCACCCAAGCAGCAGCAGGATGGCGACAGCTTCGATGACGAATGCTGCCCACGCCTCGACAGCACCGAAGGCGAGCGGCCCAAACAGCAGTAAAGCGATGCTCGAAAAAAGTATGAGCCGATCTGCCCTGTCCGGACGATCAGCCCCATCGACCACCTGCAAGGGCGGGTGGGGGCTTTCCGAGCTAGGAAGTCTTGCCTGTGCCGCTAGTTGGGCTGAGACGGATGTCATCGATCCAAAGCTTTCCGCGAATCGGGCTTCCCGCCGGTGATCGCTTGAGGTGTAGAACCAGCAACTGAGTACTGGGGCCTGTGGTGAAACTGCCGCTTACCTGTTTCCAGTAATCGACATCGATCAGATCGGCAGTGCTTAAATATGAGTCGGCGCTATACGCATCCTGAATGGCAAACTGAGGGCCGCCGGCGCCGCGCAGGTCATCGGTTTTGAAGTAAGCGGAAAAATCGTAGGAAGTATTAGGAGCGACTGCGATGAATTGCCGCAGCCCGCTCTCGGTCAGACCTCGAGAATCGAAACTCACCAACATCGACCGGTGCCCGCCGTGAGACTGGGTGGGATCGAGGGCAAATTGCACATCCCTGCTCTGCTGGCAAAGCCAATCAAAACCGCCGTTGAGAATGTCGGAGCTGAAATCGCCGTTGACAACCAGGTTGGCAGGCGTTGGCTGGTACGATTGCAATCCGCTCAGAACACTTGCCGCGGCCCATGCCGATGCCGCCTCGACCGGCTGACCGCGCAGGATCAGGAATTGGGTGTATCCAAACACCTGTCTTTTTTCTACAGGCAGACCTGAAAGCACCATCTGCCGCCATAATTTTGAAAGCGCGTCCGACTCTTTTTGCGAAATCAGGAATTCAAGATAGTTGGCATAAACCTGCGCGCTGACCGGTATTGCATCACGCAGCAAGGTCTCCATGTCCGGCGCGATGCGCCAGGAGAGCCGGACTGCCGACGGCATCAGGCCGGGATCGTACTGCATCACTTTTCTGAGCTGCTGCAGTGCACTCGGCATGTCGCCATCGGCGATGTAGAGATTGGCGGCCTGCCAGGAGAATTCAGGAGTGGTGGGATCGGCGGCAGTCGCTTTCTCCAGAGCAAATTTCTGGCGTTCGGAATCACCCAGCACCTGATAAGCCTCCGCCATACCGGACCAGGCGCGTGCATGATCAGGGTTGAGCTTCACCGCAGAGAGAAAGTGCTTTACAGCCTGCTCAGGCCACGGCTGAGCGAAGAGAAAGTATTGTCCCAATCGATATTGGTAATCCGAGTTACCCGGCCGCAAGCGTGCAGCCGATTGCAAGCTCTGCAGATCGCCCCTGGCTGCGTAGCGCGAGGCCATCCAGATTGTGGCAGTGAGAAAAATGTAGGCGGTGGACAGGACCAGAAAAACTGTCAGTACGAGGAATCGGACGACCGGATGCGAGAGCTTCAGATCAAGGCGACGTTCAGACTCTAAGATCAGGTCCGCACACTCCGGATGAAAGTTCTACAGACCGCCCGCGCTCGCCCGCTGGGCTGCCTCTTCCGACTCTGGCAACTCCTCTTCCTGATAATAGCGGTGCCCGTATTTGCCCTGATATTCGTAGCAGTACTGGTAGTCAGGGGACCGCAGATCAACCGCATTCATCAGGATGCCTGAGACTCTTGCGTTGACTTGCATCAGGATGTCGCGGGAACGGCGCAGCGCTTGTTTCGTGGTTTGCCCCGAACGAATGACCAGCAGCACGGTATCGGCGCGGATCGACATGACTACAGCGTCCGTGACGGAGAGGATGGGAGGCGTATCGATGACGATGTGGTCATACTGCTCTCTCAGTTCCGCCAGCGCATCCTTCATTTGAGCCGAAGCCAGGAGCTCGGCGGGATTGGGCGGAGGAGGCCCAGCCGGCAGCACAAACAGCGTTGGCAGGATGGTGGAACGAACCGTCGCCTGGCCCATGGTCGCATTGCCGGTGAGGACGTTGCTGAGTCCCATTTTCGTGCCGATGTTCAACGCTTTGTGGATGCTGGGGCGGCGCAGGTCAGCGTCAATCAGTAAAACCCGCGTGCCTTTCTGTGCCAGCACGATTGCGGTATTGATGCTGGTGGTGGTCTTTCCTTCCTGCGGAAGCGCACTGGTTACGAGAATAACTTTAGGTGGCGCGCCCAGCGAAGTAAGCAGCAGAGAAGTGCGCAACGCGCGATATGACTCTGCCATTTGCGATTGCGGACGTGACTGCGTCACCAGTTCCACCGGCTCTTTTGTCGAGGCCAGCGACAGGCGCTGCCGGCTGTTCGAGTCATTCGGCCCCTTCGATCCCATGGGAATAATGCCGAGCGACGGCAGCGCCGAGATGGCTTGCGCCTGTTCCGGCGTTCGTACAGTGTTGTCGACTCCTTCCAGCAGAAAGGCAAGGCCGATTCCAGTGGTTAATCCCAGGGCCAGGGCAAAAGCCAGGTTGCGAGGAACATTGGGTTCCACCGGTTCGCTGGGCACGCGCGCGGCGTCGACGTTCCTGATGTTGTTGGAGCGAAGTCCGGCGCTTACGCCGGCTTCTTTCAGTTTCTCCAGTAGCCCTTCGTAGAGGGCGCGATTGGTTTCGACATCGCGTTTGAGCAGGGTGTACTCGATGGCGCTTTCGTTCAGCTTATTGGCTTCCTGTTTCTGCTTGGTCAGCGCGTCGCGAAGCATGGTCTCGCGCTGCAGCGCGGCCAGATAATCGCTGCGCACGCGAGCGACTACTTTCTTCATCTCCGCCTGCAACTGGGCATCGACTTCCTTGAGCTGTCCGTTCAACTGAGTCAGCTTGGGATAAGCGGGACCGAACTGGGTTGCAAGCTGCGCGACCTGGATCTTGAGATCGGCCTGCTGCTCACGAAGTTTTTCAAGCAGATTGGAAGAGGCGGTGGAGAGGTTGCTGCCGGCGCCCGAACTTAGAGCTGCGGCAGCGGCAGTGTCGGCGTCCGCCGCCTGCACCAGCGTGTAGAAAGATTCCTTGGCCATACGATCAGATTCGGCCGAAGTGAGCTCCTTGTTGAGTTCGTCGAGCTTCGAGGTAGTGATGTTCTGCTTTTCGTCGATGCCGAGAATTTCGTGTTCCTTCTGATACTTGACCAGCTTCTCCTGCGAGGTTTCCACCTTCATCTGCAGGTCCACGAGCTGCTTTGAGAGCCAGTCTGAGGTTTGCATGGTGGACTCAAAGCGGGTCTTGAAGTTCTGCTCGATATAAGTGCTGATCAGGGTGTTGACCACATGCGCAGCCAGTTCACGATCGGGGCTGCGGAAGTGAATATCCACGATGCGGGTATTCGGCTCCAGGGCAACACGCAGCCTGCCTTTGAAAGAGGCCAGCAGGTCGGTTGTGCGCTGGGAATCAGGCTGCAGGGAATCAGTCGTGAGCGGAATCGCGTTCGGCGACGGAATCTGTCCGTTGCCGCCAAACTCGGTGCGCTTATCCAAATTCAACTGCTTAATTACCTGCAAGGCCAGCAGATCGCTTTTGAGGATGCGGACTTCAGTGTCGAGATCGGTCGGGTCCGAGTAATCGACGGCACCATTAGGCGAGTCTTTGAAATTCAGCAGGGCGGGATCTGACTTGTTGATGGCAATGCTGCCGGTTGCGTCGTAAATGCGAGTGCTGCGCATGGTGGCCACTGTCACCACTCCAAAGATTATGGCCACACAACTGATGATGACCCACTTGCGCTTTATCAAAACCCGCATGTATTCGCGGACGACCGAGTCCTGAATGGGGGCATTCGGGTAGTAAGCAGCAAGCTGGCGATTCAAATCGAAGGGAAAGGCGGATGGCATCTCGCGCAGCGCCTGACCATTTGCCGGAATCAACGGCCCTGATGCCATGGACGCTCCCAGGAAGAATTCAGGCTAACCAACGCACACGGACGCGGCGGACGTTCAGCCTGCGCAATCTGCTCGGTTGCTCTTGAAATGATGTCGGATTCTAGCATCGGCTTGAGCGCGCATCGTTTATCACGCTGGTGCAGAGCCAAGTTGTTAACCAAGCTGTGGATAGTTTTGCCGCTGACGCTGGCTATAATCCGGCTCAATACGCGATTACAAGGATGACAATGAACTGGTCTGAGCAAGTTGTGCTGGTGACCGGAGGAACCGGATCGTTTGGCAGGAAATTTACTGAGTTGATGCTGCGCGAATATCGGCCGCAGAAACTTATCATTTTCAGCCGCGATGAACTCAAGCAGCACGACATGCGATGCGCCGGCTTCGATCATCCCAGCCTGCGCTATTTTTTGGGCGATGTACGCGATGCGCAGCGGCTGCAGCGGGCATTCTCGGGAGTTACGGTGGTGGTGCATGCGGCCGCGCTGAAGCAGGTTCCGGCATGCGAATACAACCCGTTTGAAGCTATCCAGACCAATGTGATAGGCGGGCGCAACGTGATCGATGCTGCAATCGATCAGGGCGTGCAGCGGATCCTTGCCTTAAGCACTGATAAAGCGGTGAACCCGGTAAATCTCTATGGGGCGACGAAGTTGTGCGCAGAAAAAATGTTTGTGCAGGCGAACGCCTACGCCGGCGCCAAGGACACGCGTTTCAGCTGCGCGCGCTACGGAAACGTCGTGGGGAGCCGCGGAAGCGTGATTCCGGTTTTCCTGGAGCAGCGCAAGCGAGGGCGGATTACGGTTACCGATCCGCGCATGACGCGTTTCTGGCTGACGCTCGAGCAAGGCGTGAAATTCGTGGTGGGATGTATTGAACGCATGCACGGTGGAGAGATTTTCGTTCCGAAAATACCCAGCATGAAACTGGTGGAGATGGCGGAGACCATCGCTCCCGAGTGCGATATCGAGTATGTGGGAATCCGGCCGGGAGAAAAGCTGCATGAAGTGCTGGTTTCGGAAGATGAGGCCCGAAATACGGTCGAACTCGGCGACATGTATGTCATCCAGCCGGCCCATTCATGGTGGAGTAAGGAAAACTGGAACAGCGCGCAGCCTCTGCCCGATGGATTTCGTTACGGCAGCGATTCCAACCCGCACTGGATGACCAGCGACGAGTTGCAGCAGTTGATCGCTTCCGGAAGCGGCACGGCCGAGCGTCCGAGACTGGTGCAACGGGCGCGGGCTTGAGAGTTATGGCAACCTGTCCCGCAACGTCGCAGGAACTCGCCATTCATGGCGGTGTTCCAGTCCGCGACAAACTGCTTCCGTACGGACGGCAATCGGTCAGCGAAGAAGATATTCAGGCAGTAGTCGATGTGCTGCGCAGTGATTGGCTGACCACGGGACCGAAGGTTTCTGAATTCGAAGAAGCGTTCGCTGAACATGTGGGCGCCAGCTATGCGGTTTCCTTCAGTTCGGGGACCGCTGCCTTGCATGGGGCGGCATTTGCGGCGGGCCTTGAGACCGGGAAAGAAGCCATCACCACGCCGCTGACTTTTGCGGCCACGGCCAATTGCGTTCTCTACACAGGCGCGACCCCTGTGTTTGCCGATGTCTTGCCGACAACTGTGAACCTGGATCCAGTCGAGGCAGCGCATCGGATTACTTCACGGACGCGCGCGCTGATTCCGGTCGATTACGCGGGACATCCGGCAGAGCTTGCGGCATTTCTCGAGCTGGCAGACAAGCACGGACTGATCGTCATTGAGGATGCATGTCACGCCCTGGGAGCGTGCTACCAAAAACGGCGGGTGGGCGGGATCGCCCAGATGACGGCTTTCAGCTTTCACCCGGTAAAACACCTCACGACCGGCGAGGGAGGCATGGTTACAACCAACGATGCCCGCCTTGCTGAAACGCTGCGGCGCTTCCGCAATCACGGAATCAGCAGTGACGCACGCTCACGCCAGGCAGCCGGGCATTGGTTCTATGAAATGGTCTTGCTCGGATTCAACTACCGACTGACTGACATTGCGTGTGCGCTGGGACTGCAGCAGCTGAAGACCCTGGATGCCAATTTGTCGAGCAGAAGGGCAATCGCGGCAAGATATAACGCAGCATTCTGCGAACTGCCCCTCATCCTACCCGGGGTGGCTGCAGAGGTGCTTCCTGCCTGGCATCTCTATCCGGTTCGCCTGAAGCTGGAAGAATTATCGGGAAGCCGGGCCGATGTGTTCGCAGCGCTGCGCGCAGAAAACATCGGCGTGAACGTGCACTACATTCCGGTTCACATGCATCCGTACTATCGCGAGAAATTTGGCGATCAGGCAGGCGAATTTCCCTGCGCAGAACTGGCATATGAACAGCTGCTCAGCCTTCCGATGTTCCATGGCATGACGGATCGCGATGTAGAGGATGTGGTCCAAGCCGTACACAAAGTTCTGCGCTGTTTCCTTTCCAGCACATTGGGATCCTAAGCTTAGAATTCCACGTGGACAAGTTGTCGCG
>JADMIO010841916.1_pt1:32500-104353 | contig 104353 bp, 75 predicted proteins | sample 8958161 | NCBI WGS metagenome assembly JADMIO01 (sample SAMN16585339, study PRJNA669376) | soil metagenome | isolation source: Crop rotation soil | place: USA: Cullars Rotation, Alabama | collected 2011 | reverse complement strand
CTTTCCCCTCTGTTTTTGTCCGTGGAATGAACAATGGAAGTCCGAGCTCATCGCTAATAACTTCGTATAGCATACATTATACGAAGTTATATTCGATGCGGCCGATCTAGCAGAAAGTCAAAAGCCTCCGACCGGAGGCTTTTAACTTCTGTCACCTAGGTTACGCCCCGCCCTGCCACTCATCGCAGTACTGTTGTAATTCATTAAGCATTCTGCCGACATGGAAGCCATCACAAACGGCATGATGAACCTGAATCGCCAGCGGCATCAGCACCTTGTCGCCTTGCGTATAATATTTGCCCATGGTGAAAACGGGGGCGAAGAAGTTGTCCATATTGGCCACGTTTAAATCAAAACTGGTGAAACTCACCCAGGGATTGGCTGAGACGAAAAACATATTCTCAATAAACCCTTTAGGGAAATAGGCCAGGTTTTCACCGTAACACGCCACATCTTGCGAATATATGTGTAGAAACTGCCGGAAATCGTCGTGGTATTCACTCCAGAGCGATGAAAACGTTTCAGTTTGCTCATGGAAAACGGTGTAACAAGGGTGAACACTATCCCATATCACCAGCTCACCGTCTTTCATTGCCATACGAAATTCCGGATGAGCATTCATCAGGCGGGCAAGAATGTGAATAAAGGCCGGATAAAACTTGTGCTTATTTTTCTTTACGGTCTTTAAAAAGGCCGTAATATCCAGCTGAACGGTCTGGTTATAGGTACATTGAGCAACTGACTGAAATGCCTCAAAATGTTCTTTACGATGCCATTGGGATATATCAACGGTGGTATATCCAGTGATTTTTTTCTCCATTTTAGCTTCCTTAGCTCCTGAAAATCTCGATAACTCAAAAAATACGCCCGGTAGTGATCTTATTTCATTATGGTGAAAGTTGGAACCTCTTACGTGCCGATCAGATTAAAACGAAAGGCCCAGTCTTTCGACTGAGCCTTTCGTTTTATTTGACCATGTTGGTATGATTTAAATTAATACGACTCACTATAGGGTCAGTGCGGCCGCGACTTCAAGTCACGTGAATTCCAAGCTTCGGATCCCACTGTGCTGGAAAGATACCGGATGCCGGATACTGTTTCGCGGTATCAGGAATCCGGTATCTGGTATCTGGTCCTACACGTTGCCACTTCCGTCTGCGGGTAAGGACGCCATATAACTACTGATCTTGCTGCTGCCTTTTGCTACCATGTTCTTCATGTCGGCCGGAATGAAGTCGAGCCCGCCCGGGCCACCACCTAACGGACCGTCTGGACGAATAACATGTAGCTTAAGCGTTTTTTTGCCGGCGAATGGATTGGTAAGCGGAATATTGAAATAGCTATCAATGTCTGCCTGTTTTACGCCGGCAGTAAGCATTTTTTTCTTTACCGCATCCAAATAACGCAAGGTTCGGTTATAGAAGGCAGGACCTTTTATATCGCTGGAGCCAACATCTGTAGTAAAAATATCGATGGTTTGTGTAAGTATATCGAAAGCGTTGGTGAATTCTTTTTCTGTAATGATTTCTTTTTCGGGCGATAACAGTATGGCAAAGATTTCATCTGCCCCTGCATCTATGGCCAGTTGTATACCGGCATACTCTCTTACACCGCCATCAACATACTGTCGCATGGGACGCTTGCCTTTTTGAACTTCAATAGGTGGCATAAAAACAGGCTGGCAGGCAGAAGCCATTACCGCGCGGCGAAACTCATCTGCTGTTTTTACTTTTACCACTTCGTAATCTGTTACTAAAGGACCATCTTGAGTAGCAAAGTATACCGCTTCACTCGTTTGCAGGCAGGTAGTGGCAAGGTAGATTTCCTTGCTGCTTTGCATGATGTTACTTACACGGGTATCATCATAATATTGTTTGATAAGATTGCCCAATGGCTTTGCATCAAAAAGTGCATTATCGGCAAGCAGGCGCGTCAATACATTTCCCTTGGTAATAATATTGGCAGTGGTTACGGTGGTATATAATTTCTCCAGCACGTCCAGTTCCTCTAACGCCGCCAGTGGGGCAATGAGTGAGCCGGTACTGGTGCCTACGAAAATATCAAATACAATTTCGGGGTTGGTAGCAGCGAGTTGTTTGATAACACCTACAGCGAATGCGCCCTTGCAACCGCCACCGCTGATAACTAATGCCTTCTTGCCCATGGTAAATTATTTTATGCAGTATTATAAAGGATCGCTGTCCTTTTTCTTTTTAATGAGATTGATGCCGAGGCCGCCCTGGAACCACCAGTAATTAAGATTATAATCGCGGTGAACCATAAAGCCCAATTGGAAAAGCTGGCCTACTTCTGCCTTAAGACCGCCGCCAATGAGTTGCTGTTTACCGGTGCCCCACAAATGCTCTGCCTGTACCTGCAGGTTGAGAATGGAACCAAATGACTTTACGTTGAGCGTTTTTATTTTCCAGTTAAGTGTAGGGCCAAACAATCCATAAAATGTTTTATTGGTAAATGCGAGCTCTGCCGTTGCGCCAAAACGAAGGTGATGCGGCACTACCGTAACCTGTGGATGGATGCGCAATCCGCTAACAAAAATATCAGGCGACCGGTGAAAATTGGTTGATACGCCATGATGCCCTTCTATATAAAAAACCCATCCTTTCGGAAGTTCGGGATCATCCTGCGCCAGCCCACGCAATGAAATAAAGGGAAGCACTAACAGTAGCAGGTACCTTGTCATGAGGGAAGATTTAATTAATGCTCATGAAGGTAGACAATGACGAACCCGTTGCCAATACCTCAAAACGGGTATTTAGTGGATGGCAGGTTTTAGATAATGATGAAGCTTCAACCGTTGATCATTGAAAATTGAAAATTGAGCATTGAGCATTTGCCGCGAGCTGTATCGTAACAAATGCTCAATGCTCAATCTTCAACGATCAATATTCAATCAATTCGTTCTAAATGCCCATTTCCACATTTCTTTCCAGGTAACTTTTTTGCCATATAGCAGGATGCCGGTGCGGTAGATTTTTGCGCTTAGCCAGGTAGTAAACAGGAAGCCGCCGATAAGCAGCACCATACTTAATCCCAATTGCCAATACGGTACTGTTCCGGGTACGCCAAACGGTATGCGCGCCATCATTACTATGGGAGAGAAAAATGGTATAATACTGCTCCAAGTAGCCAACCCGCTTTCGGGGTGAGTAATAGCATTGATCATTATAATAATGGCCAGTACAATAGGCATCGTTATGGGGAACATTAAACTTTGTGCATCCTGCGGATCTTCATTTACCGCGCTGCCCACGGCTGCAAACAATGCAGCATAAAACAGGTAACCAAATAAGAAATAGAAAATGAAGCAGCCCACTACCAGGAACCAGTTTACAGACGATAATTGTTGTGATGCTTTTGCAAGGCCAATCAATGCTTCATTGCTTTGCATGCTCATTTGCGCGCCGGGCATATTTTTATTGACTTCATTTACCTGCTGCAACATTTCATGGGGTATAAGGGCGCCTATGATACTCGAAAAAACACTTATCAGTATGATCCACATAAAGAATTGTGTTAACCCAACCGCGCCAATGCCAATTATCTTTCCCATCATCAGTTGGAAAGGTTTTACAGACGACACCACTACTTCAGCAATGCGATTTGTCTTTTCTTCCATAACGCCGCGCATTACCATGGCGCCGTAAATAAACAGCGTAATATAAATAAGGAACGCGGCGCCATAACCAACACCATACGCCACAGCAGAATTACCGTCTTTGCCATTGGCGCCTTCGCCCACTCTTTTTTCCTGCACCTGTACCCTGTCTATCTGGTCGCGTACAGAATCTATATTGCTGGTATTGATTTGATACTTCTGCATCAGCAAGTCATTCTCGAGTGCCTTTCTAACTTTACTGGTAACGCTTTCTTTGGCAATAACACCAAAGCTTTTTTTGGAGTACAGGCGCCATTGGTCCGTAGTATTGAAACTGGTGCGCGGTGCTGCCAGTACTGCTGTGTAACCTTTCTTTTCAAAATTGGCTGTATCTACAGTAGGGTCGAGTGTAAAACGGATCGACTTTACGCTATCCATTTTAACTTTAAAAACACCTGATGTGTCAACTACTGCAACACTTTCTTTATCTGTATTCTTTATGGTAATAAAAACAATGATGCCGATAACGCCGGCAAACAATAGTGGCGTTAAAAAGGTAGAAAGGATAAAAGATTTTTTCTTTACCCTGGTGAGGTATTCCCTTTTTATAATGAGCCAAATCTTATTCATGGTATTTGTGGTTGGGGTTGCTAAGGTTGCTGGGTTAGTTAACAGGTTGAAATTCCCTTGACAGCGGGGTTCCTTCTACCTGCCTGATGAATATATCATTCAATGAAGGAAGTATTTCGTGAAACTCTTTTACTACCACGCTTTGTTGTATGAAATGCTGCAATACGTCATTGGTAGTAGCGCCTTTCTTGATTTTTACTATCAAACCCTGGCCGTCATTGTCGGCACCAACAATTTCAAAAGCATTGGAATCAACCGGGCCGGGCAAGCCATTGAGACCGATGTGAAACAAGTTTTCTTTAAATTCCTGTTTTACCTGCGACACACTGCCATCAAGTATCTTCTTTCCTTTATTAACGAGTATGATCTGATCGCATATTTCTTCTACCTGCTCCATGCGGTGCGTGCTGAATATAATGGTGCAGCCTTTTTTAGCAAGCTGGTATATTTCTTCTTTGATGAGATTGCTGTTTACAGGATCGAGTCCGCTAAACGGTTCATCCAGTATGATCAGTTTTGGCTCGTGTAAAACAGTAATAACAAACTGCAGTTTTTGCTGCATGCCTTTACTCAGGTCCTCCACTTTTTTGTTCCACCAGCTTTGCATTTCAAATTTGGTGAACCAGCGTTTTATTTTTTCGAAGGCATCTGGCTTGGAAAGTCCTTTCAATTGCGACAGGTACATGGCCTGTTCACCAATCTTCATTTTTTTATAGAGGCCACGTTCTTCGGGCATGTACCCAATGCGAAGTGCATCTGCTTCGGGTTGGAATTTTTTCCCTTCAAAAAGTATTTCTCCTTCATCCGGGTAAAATATGCCGGTTATCATGCGAAGGAGCGTGGTTTTGCCGGCGCCGTTGGGGCCAAGCAAGCCGAAGATGGTTCCGGGTGCAATGTTGAAGCTAATGTCATCCACCGCTTTTTGCGTAGCATAATACTTTTTGAGGTGGTGCACTTCCAGAAGGTTCATAAGAATGAAATTTTATCAAATATAAGTAAGGTTAGGGGTGTAAGGTGTAAGCTGGGTGGTCCGGGGTGCTTTCAACCTTCTACCTTTCACTAACGCACATTAAACCGTATTCGTATCCGCAGGTGCAACTACTAATCAGAATGCCGGAGGAGGCCCATCATTTACAGGGTGTTTTAATGATTGAGTATTCGCAGGGGCTACTTCAACAGGTCGTCCATGTTCCTGTTGTTATCAATTTTGCCTTTAGCTTCCAGCATGCGCATGTCTTTGGCGTCCTGCAAAAATTCGGAGGCAAAAATAAATGAGTTAAGCCGTTCATTCTTGCTAAAGATAATATCCTGTTTGTTGCCTTCCCATTCTTTATGGCCCTGGTACATGTAAATGATGTGATCGCCGTTTTCCATAACGCTGTTCATGTCGTGCGTATTGATGACGGTAGTGATCTTATATTCTTCCGTGATCTCTTTAATAAGATGATCGATAACGAGTGAAGTTTGCGGATCAAGACCCGAATTGGGTTCATCGCAAAAAAGATATTTTGGATTGAGCACAATGGCCCTTGCAATACCTACTCTTTTTTTCATACCGCCACTTATTTCCGATGGGAATTTTTTATTGGCGTCTTTCAGGTTAACACGATCCAGTACTTCGTTTACCCTTTTCATTTTTTCCTGATAGGTCCAGGAAGTAAACATGTTTAATGGAAATATAATATTCTGTTCTACGGTCATGCTGTCGAACAACGCAGACCCCTGGAACAGCATGCCTATCTGTTGTCTTAATTCTTTGCGCTGGTCATCGTTCATTTCTGTAATGCTGGCGCCATTGTAAGAGATATCCCCTTCATCCGGTTCAAACAATCCAACAAGGCATTTCATCAACACTGTTTTACCGCTTCCGCTGGTGCCTATGATCAGATTACATTTGCCGGCTTCCATTATCGCGCTCACGTCGTTGATAACGATTTTTTCGCCAAAGCCTTTCTTTAAATTTTTTACTTCAATCATGGTATAGCTTTGAGCTGAGAGCTGCGAGCTTCGGGTTGCTGCTGCGATGGCTCACAGCTCAAAGCTAATAGCTCACAGCTGTTTTACAACAACAGCGCTGCCAGTATATAATCGGCAAATAATATTAAAATACAACTTACTACTACTGATTTTGTGCTCGACCTGCCAATCTCCAACGCACCGCCTTCTACATAATAACCATAGTAAGCGGGTACGCTCGAAATGATAAATGCAAACGTATATGCTTTTACCAGGGCAAAGAAAACATTGTAAGGCAGGAAGGAGTTTAATAATCCTTTCTCATAATCGTTTACAGATAAAATACCGGAGCCTACACCTGCCAGCTTACCGCCCCAGATACCAAGTACAGCAGATATAACTACCAACATGGGTATTACAATGAGTGCAGCTATGATCTTTGGCGCAACGAGGTATGCTTTTGTGTTGATGCCCATTATCTCAAGCGCATCAATTTGTTCGCTCACGCGCATGTTACCCAGTTCGCTGGCAATTTTGCTTCCTACCACACCTGCCAGTACAATACAGACAAGCGTTGGGGCAAACTCAAGAATAACTGTGTCCCGTACAATTTGTGCGATGGAAGATTTTGGAATGATAGGGCTCACCAACTGGTAGGCAGTTTGTACTGCAGATACCGCACCCATAAAGAAAGATATGATGACAACAATGCCCAGCGAGCCGATACCAATTTCGGAACACTGGTGCATGAACTCTTTCCAGTACACTTTCATGTTCTCGGGTTTTGAGAACATGCCTTTTAGCATCAACAGGTAGCGGCCCAGCTCGGTAAAAATGGTCATAGATAAGTTAAACGTACAAAAAACAGGTAGCGTATGTTATGCAATCACGATACCCGGTACTTTCAGGCAATGAAAATACAGCTTTTTAGGGTTGCGGGTTTAGAGTTTCTGGTTCCGCGTTTTTGACGCAATAGCAACCCTAAACCTTCAACCATAAATTAGACGTCTTTGGGTGTTTTGCGGAAACGTTTCCACCAGCGCGATTTATTGATGGCCTCGTCGGTTGAGTTTTTGCACTTGATCTGCGCATCTATCACTGCTACCAGCGCCATATTGTAAATGCTGCGTACAGAACTTCCGAGTTGCAATACATGCACCGGTTTTTTTAAACCAAGTAATATAGGTCCAATGGCATCGGCATCACCTACTTCCTTTAACAGGTTGTAGGCAACGTTGCCGGCTGCTAAATTGGGGAATATAAGTGTGTTCACTTCCTGGTCAACCAGTTCGCTAAAAGCATAATTATCGCGCAGTATTTCCTTGTTGAAAGCTACGCTGGCCTGCATTTCACCATCCACTATCAATGAAGGATTGCGTTGCTTCACTATTTGCCTTGCTTCCGCTACCAGTCTTGCTTCGGGTGAATTGCTGCTGCCGAAATTGGAATAGCTCAGCATGGCAACACGTGGCACCAGGTTAAAGTTGCGCACTTCTTTTGCCACCAGCAATGTAATATCTGCCAGTTCATTGGCCGTTGGATTGAAATTGACTGTTGTATCAGCCAAAAACAACGGACCTTTTTTAGTGAGCATTAAATACATGCCTGCAATTTTCTGAACACCTTCTTCAGTACCGATAACATGCAGTGCAGGGCGAATGGTTTCAGCATAATTTTTGGTAAGGCCGGAGATCATAGCATCTGCTTCGCCGGTTTCTACCATCATACAACCAAAATAGCTACGGTCGCGCATTATTTTGGCGCTTTCATACATGTTCACGCCTTTACGCTGGCGTTTTTTGAAGAAGAGCTCTCCATATTCCTTTCTTTTCTCATCATATTCTTCCTGCTGTGGATCAATAATGGGAATGTCTTCCAGGTCTATGTTATTGCCTGACGCAATAGAGCGGATCTTTTTTTCATTACCCAGCAAAATGGGATAAGCTACACCTTCATCATAACATATCTGTGCCGTCTTAAGAATTTTTACATTGTCGGCTTCTGCAAATACAATGCGTTTGGGATCGCGGCGCGCTTTATTGCCAATGATACGTATGAGTTGATTATCCAATCCCAATCTTTTGTTGAGCTGAATAGCATACTCATCCCAGTTGGTAATACTGCTTTGTGCCACGCCACTTTCCATAGCTGCCTTTGCAACGGCAGGCGCCACGGTCGATAACAGACGTGGATCAACCGGTTTGGGAATAATGTATTCCGGGCCGAATGAAATACTCTTTTCATTATAGGCCATGTTCACAATATCAGGAACAGGTGTCTTGGTTAATTCTGCCAGCGCTTTTACTGCAGCCAGTTTCATGGCTTCATTAATTTGCGTGGCCCTTACATCCAGCGCCCCGCGAAAAATATAAGGAAAGCCAAGTACATTGTTTACCTGGTTGGGATAATCGCTGCGCCCGGTGGCCATAATAATATCTTTCCGCGCAGCAGTGGCATCTTCATAAGTAATTTCGGGGTCGGGATTGGCCATAGCAAATACGATAGGATTTTTAGCCATGCCTTTTACCATATCCTGCGTCAGTACATTGCCTTTGCTGAGTCCAATGAAAACATCTGCATCTTTTAATGCCTCTCCCAGTGTAAGTGACTTACTATTGGCGGCAAATTCCTGTTTCAGTTCATCAAGATCAGTACGCTCTTTGGTAATGAGTCCCTTTGTATCAAACACCAGTATATTCTCTCTTTTAGCACCCAGCGCTTCGTATAGTTTAATACATGCAATAGCTGCAGCGCCGGCGCCCATCACCACAAAACGCGCCTTCTCCACTTTTTTCTTTTGAAGTTCCAATGCATTGATCAATGCTGCCGCGCTAATGATGGCGGTGCCATGCTGGTCGTCATGCATCACCGGAATCTTCATTTGCTCCTTCAGTTTCTTCTCTATGTAGAAACATTCGGGCGCTTTAATATCTTCCAGGTTGATGCCGCCAAAAGTTGGTTCCAGCGCTTTTACTATCTGAACGAATTTTTCGGGATCTTTCTCGTTGATCTCAATATCAAATACATCTATATCTGCAAAGATTTTAAATAACACACCCTTTCCTTCCATGACGGGTTTACCGGCTTCCGGGCCAATATCGCCGAGTCCAAGTACGGCTGTGCCATTGCTGATAACTGCTACCAGGTTGCCTTTGGCAGTGTACTTGTAAACATTCTCAATATTGGCGGCTATTTCTTTACAGGGTTCTGCCACGCCGGGCGAATAAGCAAGCGAGAGGTCCCGTTGTGTTTTTGCTTCTTTGGTAGGTACAACTTCAATTTTACCTGGTCTTCCTTTGGCGTGGTACTCCAGCGCCTGTTCCCGTCTGAGTTTCTTTTGCATAGGCTATTAAAAATATAAAAATGGCATGCAAAATACGGAAAACAATGTGGAAAAGTGGAAAAGTGAAAATGTGCGAATGAATTATCAATTGGTGAATGGTCAATGGTGAATAGTAAACAGGGCAAAACACGGTTGATGGTCATGCCAATTGATTAATTGATCATTAAGTAATAGAAAGTAAAATAAAGAAAATACAGCGTGGTACCGGATGATTTTGTCACGACCATTCACCATTCACCATTCACCATTGACTATTGACTCCCAGAAACGCCATCATGCCCATTCCAATTTCAATGGCGCTTTCATCAATATTAAAAGTAGGTGTGTGTACGCCGGAAGTAATGCCTTTTGCTTCGTTCATTACGCCAAGACGATAAAAGCAACCTGGAATTACCTGTGAATAATAACCAAAGTCTTCTGCACCCATGCGCAATTCAGTTGTTTCAACATTGCCGGCGCCCATAAACTGTTCTGCCAATGAATAGCTGGCATCATTGAGTTGTTCGTTGTTATATACGGTGGGGTAACCAACATCTATATGCAGATCAATTTCAGCACCCATGCTATGTACAAGACCGGTAGCCAGTTTCCTGATGATGTCATGCGCTTCAAAGCGCCATGCCTCATCCATGGCCCTGAACGTGCCCATTAATTTTACTTCACTTGGTATTACATTGGTAGTATAACCACCCTGGAAAGATGTAATGGAAAGCACTGATGGATTGTGCGGGTTGCGGTTGCGGCTAATGACCTGTTGCAACGCTACAATCAATTGCGAAGCGATAAGAATAGTATCTGCTGTCAAATGCGGTGCTGCTGCATGACCGCCTTTGCTTTTGATGGTGATATATATTTCATCTGCACTGGCCATTACTTTACCACCGCGGAAACTAAGTTTGCCAACGGGTAATCCGGGATGGACATGCAATCCAAAAATGGCAGCAGGTTTTGGGTTCTCCAGTACACCTTCTTTAATTAATATGCTAGCGCCACCGGGATTGCGTTCTTCACCGGGTTGAAAAATCAGTTTTATTGTTCCTTCCCAGTTATCTTTTAACTCCTGTAAAATTTTTGCAGCGCCCAATAATATGGTAGTATGTACATCATGACCACATGCATGCATAACACCATTGTGTTGCGATTTATAACCGATATTATTTTCTTCCTGTATAGGCAATGCATCAATATCTGCACGCAACGCAATAACCCTGCTGGCCGGATTTTTTCCTTTTATAAGACCGACAACACCGGTGGTTGCCATTACCTGGAAGGGAATACCAAATGATGTCAGCTGTTGTTGTATAAACTCCGATGTTTTAAATTCTTTATAGCTTAATTCCGGGTTCGCATGCAAATGATGGCGCACCTCAATGAAATCATTTGCATACTTCGCGGCCAGTTGTTTGATTTGATCCTGCAGCATAGACTGAATTAATATGAATTGCCGCAAAGCTAAGCGATAAAAGGCTAAGAGATAAAAAGAGGAAAGAGGGTAAAGGAGAACGCGGCAAGTTCTCGCGCAGAGTTAGACAGAGAAAAGGCGAAAGCTAACCTTCTCTATATTGTAAAAAAATTTCTCCGTGCACTCCTTTTCTCCGTGCCTCCGTGGTAAAGCCAGCGCCATGCATCTCTAATTAAAATCGGGTTTGTCGAGCTTTATCTCTACAATATCTCTTACCAGAAATACAGTGCCGGGAAATTGTTTGGAGAGCGTTTTAAGATAGTCGTCTGCATCTTCTTTCTCTTTGAAATTACCTACGCGCAGACGGAAATATGGTGATTGATAAATGAGGTATGCTTTCAACTCCGGGTAGAGCTGGTATAACTTTGTTTTTGCATTGATGGCGGCATTACGATCATTGGTATTAATAACCTGTATCCGATAACCCGGTACGTTCCTGCGGGCGTCGCGGGTTGTTTCTTCATTGATCTGTGCCTGCTTTTTTACCAGCAGATCTACCCTCGGGTCCCTGTGAATGACGATAGAAGAAGTAGAATCAGCCTGTGCCATAGCGCCAATAGAAAACCAGCAAACCGATAAGAGAATAAGAATTTTTTTCATATTTACTGTCCTTGTTGCCTTTAAGACAAAATTACTGCCAAAAATTAATAATCATTTGTTACAACCGGGTCACCTTTTACAATAGCCACGCTGGCACTGCATCCCAGCCTGTCTGCGCCTGCATCTACCAGTTCTTTGGCAAAGGCGTAATTACGGATACCACCGGAGGCTTTGATTTTTACTCCTGCGGGTAAATGTTTCCTCATTAATTCCACGGCTTCCACTGATGCGCCTTTTTCAGCATAGCCGGTAGAAGTTTTCATAAAATCAATACCCAGGGGGCCAAATACCTTGCAGCATTGTATAATTTCTTCAGTGGTAAGAATGCCGCTTTCAATGATAAGCTTCAGTATTTTTCCTTTGCTGTGCACCACTTCCAGTACCAGTTTTACCTCCCGTGCAAGAAACTCCCAATCGCCCATCCGCAGCGCCACCAGGTTAACAACCATATCCAGTTCATCCGCGCCATCGATCATCGCCAATACTGTTTCCGCAATTTTGGCCTCGGTAGCCGAATAGCCAAACGGGAACCCTATAACGGTTGCAATTTTTGTATGAACAGGGGCCAGCATAGCAGCGACCCGTTTTACAAAAGGCGGTGGTACGCATACCGCCGCAAAGCCATAGGTGGCTGCTTCTGTACACAGTTGCTCCACCTCCGAAATGGTAGTAACGGGCTTTAATAATGTATGATCAATATAAGCGGCAATATTCAAATTAAAGCTTCTTTAATCTTTTTGTTAACAGGAAACACACAAACGGTTCGGCTCAAAAAAAATCAGACCGTTGATTCAATTTATGCGTCGAAGTTAGCCTCATTTCATTAATTTCATTGCTTAACTTTCTTTCAAAAAAACCAAAGCAAATATGAGAAAACAGCTCTTCCCATTGGGGAAGCACAAATGGGTGCTTTCCTTATGTCTTATTTTCCTGCATGGGGCCTATGGGCAGGAAACGTTCCCGGTCAACGGGGTAGCCGACCCAAAAACGGGCAGCTACGCGTTTACCAATGCCACGATTGTTAAAGACGGACAGGCAACACTAACCAATGCAACGTTGGTGGTAGTGAAAGGAAAGATTGCTGCCATTGGAAATAATGTAACCGTACCAAAAGACGCCGTGGTAATTGACTGCAACGGCAAATACATTTACCCATCGTTTATTGATATCTACAGCGATTACGGCATTACCGCTCCACAGCGTCAACCGGGTGGATTTAATTTTGGCGGACCCGCCCAAATCACATCTAACCAGAAAGGCGCATTCGGCTGGAACCAGGCTTTGAAGAGCGATGTATCCGGTGCTGCACTTTTTACTGCAGACGAAGCCAAAGCAAAGCCGCTGCGCGATGCTGGTTTTGGTACCGTGCTTACACACCAGAAAGATGGTATTACAAGGGGAACAGGTGTGGTAGTAACGCTTGCCAATGAAAAAGAAAACCTGGTAATAGTAAAAGATAAAGCTTCTGCTCATTATTCATTGAACAAAGGAACCTCTACACAATCATATCCCGGTTCTATGATGGGTTGTGTGGCATTGCTGCGCCAGACTTATCTGGATGCACAATGGTACAAAAGCAATCCCGCTGCAGAAGGTGTAAACATTACCCTCAAATCTTTTAATGAGACACAGAACCTGCCGCAGATATTTGAAGGCAATGATAAATGGACCGATCTCCGTGGAGATCGCATAGGTGACGAATTTGGTGTGCAGTATATTATTAAAGGTGGTGGTAACGAATACCAGCGCATCAGTGAAATTGCAGCTACAAAAGCTACTTATATATTGCCACTCAATTTTCCACAGGCCATGGACGTGGAAGATCCCAATGATGCAAGATTTGTTTCACTGTCGGATATGAAACATTGGGAACTGGCGCCTACCAACCCCGGCGCTTTTGAAAAAGCAAATATTCCTTTTTGTTTAACCCTGGCAGATTTGCGTGATACCAAACAATTCTTTGCCAATGTTCGTAAAGCCATTGAAAATGGTTTAAGTGAAAGCAAAGCATTTGATGCGCTTACTAAAACCCCTGCAACACTGCTTGGGGTGTATGATAAAGTAGGAAGTCTTGAGACAGGCAAACTGGCCAATTTTCTGATTACTTCCGGACCCATCTTCAATGAAAAAACAGTTATCTATCAAAACTGGGTACAGGGAGATAAGTATGGTGTAAGTGAAAGCAGCTGGTTCAATATAGCAGGCACTTATAATCTTGTTATTACCGGCGCAAATGGTTCATCCACTACTTATACATTGGATGTTAAAAGCGCTACTGCTGCCAATGTTATTGGTAAGGATACACTCACCGGTAAATTTAGCTATGATGGAAAACTGGTGAAACTAAGTTTCTCTACCGTACCTGCAAGAAGGGGAATGAACGGAAGCGGACAAGGTAATAGCGGCGGCGGCGGACAAGGCGGTGGTGGCGGTTTTGGCGGTCGCGGTGGCGGCGGTAGTGTAAGATTGTTTGGTGTAAACAACGGAACAGTATGGCAGGGAAATGGAGACGACTCTGCCGGTAACAGGGTGTTGTGGACAGCCACGTTTTCAAAAGCAGCGACAGATAAAGCAGACACTACAAGAAGAAGGTTTCCAATGAGATTAGGTAAAGTAACTTATCCTTTTGATGGTTACGGATGGGACTCATTGCCAAAACAGGAAACCATTTTGATAAAGAATGCAACCGTTTGGACAAGCGATGCAGCGGGCAAACTGGAAGGAACCGATGTATTGATAAAAGGCGGTAAGATTGCACAGGTAGGTAAAAACATTGCTGAAGCAGGTGCAAGAGTAATTGATGGCACCGGCAAACACGTTAGTGCAGGTATTATTGATGAACACTCACACATTGCTGCATTCTCCATTAATGAAGGTGCACAATCAGTAACATCTGAAGTAAGGATTGGTGATAACCTCAATCCCGAAGACATTAATATCTATCGCCAGCTGAGCGGCGGTGTTACATCTTCTCATATACTGCATGGCTCTGCCAATAGTATTGGCGGACAAACACAACTCATCAAATTGCGCTGGGGTGGTAATGAAGATGACCTGAAATTTAAAAACTGGGATCCATTTATCAAGTTTGCATTGGGTGAAAACGTAAAACGCACCACTGCCACACAGGGCAATAACCGTTTTCCCGATACACGTATGGGCGTTGAAGAAGTATTTATGGATGCTTTTCAACGTGCCAGCGATTACCAGGAGGCATGGAAAGAAGCAGATGCCAATAATAAAAAGAAAGGCGCCGCTCCGATGACTGTTCGCCGTGATCTTGAGCTGGATGCATTGGTGGAAATAATGAACAAGAAACGCTTTATTACCTGCCACTCTTATGTGCAAAGTGAAATAACACAGTTAATGCGCGTGGCGGAAAAATTCGGCTTCCGCGTAAATACATTCACCCACATTCTGGAAGGATATAAAGTAGCCGACAAAATGAAGGCACATGGAGCAAGCGCCTCTACCTTCTCCGACTGGTGGTATTATAAAAACGAAGTAATTGACGCCATGGCATACAATGCTTCTATTATGCAACGTGTGGGTCTTAATGTTTGTATCAATTCTGACGATGCAGAACAGGCGCGCCGCCTCAATCAGGAAGCTGCCAAGAGTGTAAAGTATGGCGGGATGAGCGAGGAAGATGCTTTGAAAATGGTAACTATTAACCCTGCTACTGCATTGCATGTTGCAGACAGGATAGGCAGTATTAAGGTTGGGAAAGATGCCGACCTTGTTGTATGGAGCGATAATCCGTTGAGCATTTATGCCAAAGCAGAAAAGACAATTGTTGATGGTATCGTTTATTTCGATCGTGATCATGACCTTCAACTGCGTAAACAAATCAATACAGAACGCAACCGCCTCATCCAAAAAATGCTGCAGGAAGCAAGGACCGGCGCTCCTACCGAAAGGGCAAGGCCAAGTTTTCAGTATATACTAAGCTGCGGTGATCATGAACATCATGACGGATTGATAACAATTGATATCAGTGATGAAGGTGTTGGTGAGAGTAAGTGATTAGTTGATCGGTTGATCAGTTGATTGGTTGAAACGAATTGAAATTCTTAAAATTATTACAATGAAGAAACTATTTTTTATAATAACATGTTTAACAACAGCACTGCTGGCGAAGACGCAGGAAGATGTTTATCCTGCACCGGCATACAACGGCGTGTTGTTTATTACCAATGCCACTATTCATGTTGGCAATGGACAGGTAATTAATAATGGTACCATTAAAGTAAACAACGGTAAGATTGAGCAAATAGGCGCCAATGTAACCGTAACACAGGACAATGCAAAGGTGGTTGATGCCAAAGGCAAGCAGGTATATCCCGGTTTAATATTATCGGTAACCGACCTTGGCTTAAAAGAAATTGCCAATGGCGTACGTGGCTCCAACGACTACCAGGAAATAGGAGAGTACAATCCAAGTATCCGTTCTATTGTTGCTTACAATACCGATTCAAAAGTGATCAATACACTAAAAGCAAGCGGTATATTATTGGCAAACGTAACGCCGCAGGGTGGTGTTATCAGTGGTTCTTCTTCTGTGGTGCAACTGGATGCATGGAACTGGGAAGACGCTGCTTATAAAATGGATGGTGCCATCCACCTGCAGATGCCAAGCTTTATTTCACGCCAGGGAAGACGCGGCGGTGGCGGTGGTGGTTTTCGCGGACAGTTGGGTCAGCAGCCAGAAACAGATCCCATCAAACAGGCATTGGATAAAGTAGAAGAAATAAAAGTGTTGTTCCGTGAAGCAAAAGGATACTTGCAGGAAGCAACGCATAAAGAAACCAATCTTAAGTACCAGGCACTGAAAGGGCTGTTCGATAAAAAACAAAAGTTGTTTATACATGCAGAGCAGGTGAAGCAAATGCTGGTAGCTATAGATTTTGTAAAAGAGTTTGGTTTTGATGTGGTAATTGTTGGCGGTTCAGAAAGCTGGCAGATCGCTGATTTATTAAAACAAAACAACATCGCTGTTATACTGCAGCAGGAACATAGTCTTCCTGCTACCGAAGACGACGATGTTGATCAACCTTATAAAACGCCGGCCATGCTGCATAAAGCAGGTGTGTTGTTTGCATTAAACGACGAACATGAAGAAACCCGTTACCGCAACCTGCCATTCAATGCAGGTACGGCCGTTACTTACGGGCTCTCAAAAGAAGAAGCACTGCAGGCCATTACATTAAACGCCGCTAAAATACTCGGCGTTGATGATCGCACTGGTTCACTGGAAGTTGGTAAAGATGCCAATATCGTTATCAGTGAAGGGGACATACTGGATATGAAGAGCAGCATCATCACCGATGCATTTATCCAGGGAAGAAAAGTAAGTCTTGCCAACAAGCAGACACAACTGTACGAAAGGTATAAGTATAAGTACGGTCTAAAATAGACTAAGAGTATAAAAGAGAAAAGAGATCAAAAGAGACGGTCAATAGCCTCCTTTGATCTCTTTTCTCTTTTATACTCTTAGTTATACATTTTGTTAATAGCGGCGATTATTCTTTTTGATTTAACAATGCAGGTATCATAACGATCAAGAATTTCTCTTGTGAAGTTGAGGCTGTTGCTAAGGTTGTGAGCCTTCTCGGTGGAAAGAATTTCTTTAAAATTGGTGGTACTGTCTGTAATTCTTTTCCGGTTATCTACTACGTAAACCAAAAAATCCTCTTTACGTATGTTGTAAAGTCTTGAAGAGTTCAGCAGGCTGGGTATATTTTCCTGGTAAAGGTCCATAATGTCGTTTTGTAAGTCTTTGTCTTCTATGGTCACGATCCGGCCGCTGGATTTAAATCCTTCAAACCGGCCATCGTTTGGTATCAACCCGGTGTTATTGTTCATATACCGGTAGTACGTTCTAAGTGAATCCTGGTTGGGCAACTGGTTCATCTTAAGTGAAACGAGATAGCCAAAACCACGACCCGAAGAGTCAAACGATTTTTTGTCTTCTGTCATTTCAAGGATGTCGTTTTGGAGGTCGAGTTTCAGACCGGTCAAAAATTCCTTTACAGCTATTTGTTCATTACCATGCTCACGACTACGCTCCAGGTAAGCTGCCAGTGAAACGGCAAAAACAATGATGGCGACTTCAATAGTAATTTCTTTTACTTTTTTCCAGAACGACATGGATTTATCTTTTGAGATTTTATAGATTTTGCGGCTGTGCCCGGTTATTTCATGCTCCATGGTGACAGGTTGTTGTATTGGTCGTCAAAAATATAATTTCTTTGGATTTGACCGGAAGATAATTAGTGAATGGTCAATGGTCAATGGTCAATAGTCAATGGAGAATAACTGCCGGCATTCTTTTCCTCCTTCCCTCTGTATGAAACCTACCAGGCACATCTTTTATCCTCTTTCCTCTTTTAATCTCTTAGTCAAAAAAAGCATCCACTTTCGTGAATGCTTTAATATTATTAAAAGATTTGGAACAAGGCTTTGACAAACTCAACCTGACAGTTACTGTTGACTGCCAACTGCTGACTCGTTTAAACTGATCAACTAATCAACCGATCAACTGCTCACTGGTCCTTTCCATGGCAGTTCTTAAATTTCTTACCGCTTCCGCACGGACAAGGATCGTTACGTCCAACCTTAGGCCCCACTTTTACCGGCTGTTGTTTTACCGCAGTGCCTGACGGATCGTAATAGTCTTTTTCATTGGCCGCATAGTCGTCACCGGCAGCATCAATAGCTTCTTTATTGGCCTGCATGCGACTCATATCGGTTTTTTGTTCGCGGCCTTCTTTAATAGGTGCGTTGTTCTGCTCCATCGGTATGCCTGAATGAGAAAGGAAGCTTACAATATCTTTGTTTACTTCGCTATCCATCTGACGGAATATATCAAATGCTTCAACCTTATAAATTACCAACGGATCTTTCTGTTCAAGATAAGCCGTCTGCACACTTTGCTTCAGATCATCCATGCGGCGCAGGTGCTCCTTCCATGAATCATCGATCAGCGCCAATGTAATGGTACGTTCCAATGCATTTACCAGTTCTTTACCATCGGTGCCAAGCGTCTTTTGCATATTGGCCAATACCTGCAAGTTTTTGCGTCCGTCGGTAAATGGCACCACCACATTTTCTATGTGATTGCCTTGCGTGAGACGGATGTTTTTAAATACTGGTATAGATTGTTTGGCCAGGTCCTCCATCTTATGCTGATACTTGTTAATGGCTTCCTGGTATAATTTTTCACTTACTTCATGTATGTTATCTCTTTCCAGCTCGTCTTTGGTAATAGCAGTGTCCATTCCAAAGTTTACAATAACCGCCAGTTTAAATCCTTCGTAATCTTCCTGCTCACGAAATGAATTCACCAATCCTTCTGCTACTGTATAGAAAGCATTGTCAAGGTCAAGTGCAAGGCGTTCACCAAACAAGGCGTGGTTACGTTTCTGATATACCACGTTGCGCTGCTTGTTCATTACATCATCATATTCCAGCAAACGCTTACGTATACCAAAGTTGTTTTCTTCTACTTTCTTTTGCGCGCGTTCAATAGACTTGGTGATCATGCTATGCTGTATCACTTCGCCTTCTTTGTATCCAAAGCGATCCATTAATCCTGCAATACGATCACTTCCAAACAAACGCATCAGTTCATCTTCAAGGGAAACATAGAATTGAGTGGTACCCGGATCTCCCTGCCTGCCCGCGCGGCCGCGCAATTGCCTGTCTACACGACGGCTCTCATGGCGCTCCGTACCAATGATAGCAAGACCACCAGCTTCTTTAACACCGGGTCCGAGTTTAATATCTGTACCACGGCCTGCCATATTGGTAGCTATGGTAATGGCCCCTGCCAAACCCGCTTCTGCTACCACCTGTGCTTCACGGGCGTGTTGTTTTGCATTCAATACATTGTGCGGTATCTTTTTTCCGCTGAGCATTTTGCTGAGCAACTCACTTACCTCAACGTTGGTTGTACCTACCAGTACCGGGCGGCCGGCATTGCGCAATGCTTCAATCTCATCAATAACGGCGCGGTATTTTTCGCGTTTGGTTTTGTATACCAAATCCTGGTTGTCTTTACGTATAGCAGGTACATTGGTAGGAATGGTAACAACATCCAGTTTATAAATGTCCCACAACTCTGCAGCTTCCGTTTCTGCCGTACCGGTCATACCGGCCAGTTTATGATACATACGGAAGTAATTCTGCAATGTAATGGTGGCATAGGTTTGCGTGGCTGCTTCAATCTTTACATTTTCTTTTGCTTCAATGGCCTGGTGCAAACCATCAGAATAACGACGGCCATCGAGTATACGGCCCGTTTGCTCATCTACAATCTTTACCTGGCCGTCCATTACCACGTATTCAACGTCCTTATCAAATAAAGTATATGCTTTTAATAGCTGTTGTACGGTGTGTATGCGATCTGCCTTCACAGAATATTCATTCAACAGCGCTTCTTTGCTATGCAATTTATCATCTGCTGATAACGCAGTATTTTTTTCCAGTTCACCGAGTTTTACAGCAATGTCCGGTAATACAAAGAAGTCAGGGTCCTCACCACTTTTGGTAATCATGGCAAGACCCTTATCTGTTAAATCTACCTGGTTATTCTTCTCGTCAATGTGGAAATACAATTCTGCGTCCACTTTTGGCATTTCCTTTTGCTGATCCGCCAGGTAATAGTTCTCTGTCTTTTGCAATTTTACTTTGATACCCGGCTCGCTTGTGAATTTGATTAGCGCACTGTTCTTGGGTAAACCGCGCCACGCACGCATCAGCGCAAGACCACCATCTTTGGGATCATCATTGCCTTCCGAAAATTTCTTCTTGGCCTCAATTAAAAATTTATTGGTAACCTGGCGTTGCGCTTCAAACAATTGCAATACGCGGGGTTTGAGAATATGATATTGCTGATCGTCACCTTTGGGCACAGGACCGGAAATGATCAATGGTGTTCTGGCATCATCAATCAATACGCTGTCCACTTCATCCACCATGGCAAAGTGGTGCTTACGTTGTACCATTTCATCCGGAGTGTGCACCATGTTATCACGGAGGTAGTCAAAACCAAATTCATTGTTGGTACCATAGGTAATATCTGCCTGGTATGCTTTCCTGCGTTCTTCACTGTTGGGCTGATGTTTATCAATACAATCAACAGTAAGGCCGAGCCATTCAAATATGGTTCCGTTCCATTCACTATCGCGGCGGGCCAGGTAATCGTTCACGGTTACAATGTGTACACCTTCGCCGGCCAGTGCATTGAGGTAAGCGGGCAACGTAGACACCAGTGTTTTACCTTCACCCGTTGCCATTTCTGAAATTTTACCGGAATGCAGTACGGCGCCACCAATCAGCTGTACATCGTAATGCACCATGTTCCAGGTAACCTGTCCGCCACCTGCGGTCCAGCTGTTCTTAAAGATGGATTTACCATCTTCTATGCGTACGTAGTCTTTTTTTACACTCAGGTTTTTGTCGAGTTCGGTAGCAGTGGCCACCAGTTCAGTATTTTCTTTAAAGCGCCGTGCAGTTTCTTTTACCACAGCAAACGCTTCGGGTAGTATTTCCTTTAATACAACTTCAATTTCTTTGTCACGGTCCTTAATGAGTTTATCTATTTGCTGGTAAGCCAGGTCGCGCTGTTGCATTTCAGACGCCGGCAATGCTTCCGCATCTTCTTTCTGCTTTGCGATGGTGGCGTCAATGGGTTCCAGGTGCTTTTTTATGCGCTCCCTGAAATCATTGGTTTTGGCGCGCAGGGCATCATTGCTTATGGACTGATAGGAAGCAAAAAACTCGTTGATCTTTACTACTACCGGTTCAATCAGTTTTACGTCCTTTTCCGATTTGCCGCCGCCGAATATTCTTGAAAAAAAACCTTTCATAAGTCTATGGTTAAAAGAGTTTTTAGATGTCTGGCTCTTTCTCCGTCAAATATGGTGCAGAACGTGTTTTTTGGCCAAATTGACAGGGGAGGGCAAAGGTAAGGAATCGGTTTGGGGTTTGAGGTTTCTGGTTTAGGGTTTCGGGTTGCGCGGAATACAAGCCAGTGCGTAGTTATTAACAACCCAACATTCTTACATCCAAAACCAGAAACTTGCGTTGGGATTTTAGTGTCTATCCGTTACCTTCGCGGCCTGAAACAGGAAGGCGTTGGAGATGGCGTTTCCGAATCAATTAATCAACCGATCAACCAGTCAACTGTATAACACATGAGTGGCGCATTAAAAGAGGTTCGTAACAGGATTAAGTCAGTACAAAGTACGCAGCAGATCACAAAGGCCATGAAGATGGTAAGTGCAGCCAAGTTGCGCCGTGCACAGGATGCCATTACCCAAATGCGTCCTTATGCTAAGAAACTGCAGGAAGTACTGAGTAATATCGTTAGTGGATCAGAAGGTGAAGCCGGCGGCTCATTATCAGCAGAACGGTCCGTAGAAAAAGTATTGTTTATTGTTATTACCAGCGACCGCGGCCTGGCCGGCGCCTATAATTCCAATGTTATTAAGCTGGCAAAGCAAACCATTGCGGAAAACTATGCTGCGCAACTGGCCAAAGGCAACGTTCATGTATGGAACATTGGTAAAAAAGGATACGAAGCACTTGTTAAAGGCAATTACAAGGCAGACGCTACTTATAAAGATATTTTCCTCAATCTTACTTACGAGAACGTACAGGCTTGTGCGCAGGCAGCTGTAAAGGCTTTTGAGAACAAAGAATTCGATGTGGTGGAAATTGTGTACAGCGAATTTAAAAACGCCGCCACCCAGCGTTTTGCAGTAGAGCGCTTCCTGCCCATTCCTAAATCAACAGCAAAAAGCGGCGCACAGAAGAATGACTTCATTTTTGAGCCGGCTAAGGACGAACTGATTGCAGAACTAATGCCCAAAATATTGAATACGCAATTGTTCAAAGCAGTACTCGACGCTAATGCTTCCGAGCATGGCGCCCGCATGACAGCCATGGACAAGGCCAGTGAAAATGCTAATGAATTATTAAAAAGCCTCAAGATATCTTACAACCGCGCCCGCCAGGCGGCTATTACTACCGAGCTGACAGAGATTGTAAGTGGTGCTGCTGCACTTAAAGGATAGGAATTAGGAATTTGTAATTAGGATTCACGAGATAGCACTCAATATTGAATATTTTGTAACCCCGGTCCTCAGTCCGGGGTTACTGCTTTGGTGCTTGTTGGCTTTAGCCCGGTTGTGCTTGCGTCGAATTATTGGGCTAAAGCCAATACACTTCTATTGATGTACGCAGGCAATCTAAGGCCTCTTACACATTATTGAATCTATTGTGACCCCGCGCCTTTAGGCCGGGGTTATTTATGTATATGCATTGGGGCTTTAGCCCAATTGCGTTTACGACAATCATTTGGCTAAAGCCGATACGTTTTCATTGGTTCTCTCCGCCCTAAAGGGCGGAGTTATAATACGCATTCTGCTTATAATATGTAATTGCTATAACTTTTACATCGTGCTTGCTTTAATAATTTGTGGATAATTAGCATTGTTCTTGCTATAAGTAACTATCCTTTACATTTAGATTTGCTGCAAACAAAAAGTTCCCCCGGGAACGGAGGCGTACACAATGGAAATAGGAAATCTCATACCGCATATTGAAGCTGTTATTTTTGCCGGCGATAAGCCGTTAACATCGCTGGAGATTACAGAGATAATAAATAACGCTTTTGGGTTCATGGAAGATAAAATTGTGCTGGACCAGGTGGAAGCGGCCATAGAAGGCATCAGGGAAAAATACCAATCAGAGTTTTATCCTTTTGAAGTAAGGCAAAGCGGCGGCGGCTGGCAGTTCCTTACCAAGAAAGATTATCATAAAACCATTGCCCAGTTAAACGGCGATAAGTTTTTAAAACGTCTTTCTGCTGCGGCATTGGAAACACTGGCCATCATTGCCTACAAACAGCCTATTACCAAAAGTGAAATTGAGGCTATCCGCGGCGTAAACTGTGATTATGCGGTACAGCGCCTGTTGGAAAAGGACCTGGTGATAATTACCGGCCGCAATGAAAATTTCCCCGGCAAGCCATTGATATATGCTACTTCTAAATCCTTTATGGATTATTTTGGTATCAACAATGCTGATGATCTTCCAAAGATTAAAGAAATACTGGCGGATCAGCTGGTAGAACCTACTATCATAAACGGCGCAGGAGCCGGTGAAGCATCACAAAGTGACGAAACGCCTGATGATACAGTAGTAGATGAATCTTCGGCAGCATTCTTTGCAGTCACACCAGACGGAGAACTGATAACCGCATCCGATGAGGGGCCCAACGAAGAGGAAAACGGCGATACCGCAGCAAATTAGACTAAGAGAATAAAAGAGAAAAGAGATCAAAGGAGGAATTATTTCTCTTTTGATCTCTTTTCTCTTTTATTCTCTTAGTTTCTTCTCTTAGCTTCGCACACTATGGCAGCAATATTATCCGCAGAAACATTATCACACATAGCACAAGAGTATGGAACACCTGTATATGTTTATCATGCAGAAAGAATAAAGGAGCAGTTCAACAGGTTGCAGGCTGCATTCACCAATACGGATACAAAGTTTTTTTATGCATGTAAGGCGCTCACCAATTTAAATGTATTGCACTACATAAAAGAGATCGGCTGTAATATTGATTGCAGTTCAGTAAATGAAGTAAGACTGGCCGTAAAAGCTGGTTTTGAACCGCATAATATTCTCTATACATCCAATAATATTGCGTTTAGCGAAATAGAGGCAGCAGTCGCACTTGGTGTGCATGTAAACATCGACAGTATTTCCAACCTGGAAAAATTTGGTAAGAAATTCGGACACAGCTATCCTGTTGGTCTTCGTCTTCGCCCCAATATTATGGCAGGTGGGAACCTCAAAATTTCTACCGGTCATACCAACAGCAAATTTGGTATTCCGCTGGAGCAGATAGATAAAGTGTTGGAAGTAGTAAAACAAAACAACCTGTTTGTCCGCAACCTGCATATTCATACCGGCAGTGAAATAAAAGACGTGGAAGTATTTGCCAAAGGCATTGAAGTGTTGTTTAAAGTGGCCCAGGATTTTCCTGACCTGGAATCGGTTGATTTGGGAGGAGGATTTAAAGTACCCTATAAACCAGGTGAAGAAGGTACCGATATTGAAAAACTTGGAAAAAAAGTAGCAGAAGAATTTGAATGGTTCGAGAAAAAATATGGTCGACATTTACAGGTATGGTTTGAACCCGGAAAATTTTTGGTGAGTGAGGCGGGCTATCTTGTCACTACCGTAAATGTGATGAAAGAATCAGGCACTATTGCATTTGCCGGCGTTGACAGCGGTTTAAATCATTTGATCCGTCCTATGTTCTATGGCTCCTACCATGCTATTGAAAATATTTCAAACTCCCACGGGCCGATAAAGAATTATACAGTTGTAGGTAATATTTGTGAGACGGACACCTTTGCAGAAGATCGTCCACTTAATGAAGTGCGCGAAAATGATCTGCTGGTGTTTTATAACACCGGCGCTTATGGTTTTGAAATGGCGTCTAACTACAACAGCCGCTTTAAGCCGGCAGAAGTATTGGTGAAAGACGGCAAGCCCCGGTTGATACGTAAGCGTGATGAGCTGGATGATCTGCTGAGGAAGCAAGTGATAAGTGATCAGTAGATCAGTGATCAGTGATCAGTGATCGGTAGATAAGTAAGCAGTCAAGGACTACTGATCACTTGTCTACCGATCACTTGTCTACTGATCACTGATCTGCTAATACACATACTCCACGCGCGTTCCCCGCAATGTTCTCCATAGTCCGCCGTCCAGCATGCCTGTATTGAATACCTGTATAAAATAGAGGTACTTGTCAAGTATTACACCGCCTGCATCAAAGTGATTGATGAATTTTTCCAGGTAATTGTCCGGTACTGAAGCGCCGGGGGGACAATTATCGAGCGACACTTCTACTTCGCCCGAAAAGCAATGGTGATCGATGTGCTTTTTCAAAATGGCAACAGGCATAGAGTCTGTGCTTGTATTCTTATAATAAATGGTGATACTTTTTATAGTTGCGCCAACCGGCAGTATAATGGGTGCCTGCAGTGCCTTGTTTGGGTCGATGGTGTAGCGGCCGCTTTGGAAATCGTCTGCATAGCCATCTCCACTGTCACCTGGAAAAAAGAAACTGGAGTCGATATACAAAACGTACGTAGCGGTTATTTTTTTGGGAACAGGTAACGGCTCAAATGCTATTGCTTTGGCTGTAGTGAGCTTCTTACTTTTTGAAACGATCTTTTTTGTTGCTGTTTTCTTTGTTGCAGGAGGTGTAGCTTTCTTTTTTGTAGCCATAGAAAAAGGTTTTTGTTGAAATGATTGAATGAATAAAGCAAGATATATATTCAACATAGCAACTGCTATACCATTTTGTGGTAGTTTTTGTTGAATGTGTGAGCGGCGGTTATTGGTTGATTAGTTGATCGGTTGATCAGTTGATTGGTGAAGAGCGGGTGGCTGGTGGTTAATGGCTAGTTGAAAGAAGAAATGTTTGTTGACTAACAGCTAATAGCTCACAGCTTCTTCCGGACTTTCGGGCTTCGGACTTCCGACTTTTCCCTATCTTAGGTTTCATTCTTCATTAAAACCCTTGTTATGCCAATCAGAATGACGGATGATCCGCAGGATCAGCAGGAGCAATATAATGATGATAACAATAGTGGTGGCGGTGGAAGGGGTGGTGGAGGCGGTGGCGGTGGGTTGTTTAGCTTATTGCCACTTGTATTGGGACTGTTCCGCAGCAAAGGTGGTATTGTGATATTGTTATTAATTGGCGGCGGGTACTTTTTATTGAACCGTGGTGGTTGCAATAATGCCGGCGGTGGTGGAATTGTAGATAACATCGCAAAACTTGCTACCGGTGGCTTGCTGGATCCACGGCAATTTGAGAAAGCAAGTATCTATGAACCGCTTTCAGAAGATGATAATAAAAACCCGTTGCCCGAAAGTGCCAACCTGCAAAAGTTTGCACCTGCTGTTGGCGACCAGGGTAAGCAAGGTAGCTGCGTAGCATGGAGCAGTGCTTATGGCGCGCGGTCTATACTGGAATCTGCACGCACCGGAGAACCAGGTGAAAACGTAAAGTTCAGTCCTTCCTTTTTATATAACCAGATTGGTCTTGATGGCTGCCAGGGCTCTTATATTATCAGGGCCATGGAGTTTATGACGAAAAACGGATCTGTTCCGTACGAGTCATTTCCTTATACGGACCAGGATTGCAGCAGGCAACCAAATGATCAACTGGCGCAGCAGGCGCAACAATACAAGATGCATGGTTTTAACCGGTTGAGTTTGGGAGATAGAAACGATGTTATTGATCTCAATGCTATTAAGCAAAACCTTGCACAAGGTGCACCGGTAGTAATAGGTATGATGGTAGGGGGCACTTACATGCAGGAGATGGTTGGAAAAGATATGTGGGAGCCAACCGAAGAAGACAAAACACAACAGGGCTTTGGCGGACATGCGCAATGCGTGGTTGGGTATGACGATAAAAAATATGGCGGCTCTTTTCTTATTATGAATAGCTGGGGTCCGCAATGGGGCAATAATGGATTTGCATGGGTGCGCTATCCTGTCTTTAAATATTTTGTGCGTGAAGCGTATGGTCTTGAACCAATGCAAAAAACAGGCGCCGCCGCCAATCAGCCTTTTGAATGTGAAGTAGGGTTGGTACAGGTAGCCTATGATGCTAACCAGAAAAAAACAGTTGCACAGGGATATGTGCCATTGCGCAACGCGGGTGGCAATCGTTTTGAAACGGTATCACCATTAAAGATGGGCAGCAAGTTTAAAATGGAAATAAAGAACAGCACCGAATGTTATATCTATGTATTTGGCAAAGAAACAGACGGCAGCAGTTATACATTGTTTCCTTACCCGCGCGCTGATGATCCCACCAAAACAAAATATGCTCCTTTTTGCGGAATAACAGGTTATCGCCTATTCCCGAAAGATAAAAGCATGACCCCTGATAGTATTGGTACAAGAGATATGATGGCAGTAGTGGTTAGCAAGCAACCACTGGATTGGTACAAGTTGAATCAACAACTAAGCAGGAATGCCCAGCAGGATTATGCACAACGATTAAACGATGCATTATCCGGGCAGCTGATAAAGAATGTACGTTTTCAAACAAACGGAAAAGGCATCATGCAATTCAATGCAAGCGGTAATGAGAATGAAGTGGTGGCTTGCGTAGTGGAAATCGATAAGAACTAAGAAAAGGAATTAGGTATTGGTCCCGCTTTTAGCGGGATGGAATTGGGCGATTGCGACGGAGCTTCGACAAGCTCAGCCTGACAATTTAACCAATTCCCAATTCCAACAAACCCATACAATGGCATCACCTGCAATAGAATTCATACACCTAATGAAACATCCCCTAAAATTCAGGATGTTTCTTTTTTTAAAATTACCCGGCGCATTTATTGCCGGCGTGAGAATAAGAGATATAGATGAGAACAGGAGCGTGGTAACAGTTCCTTATAAGTGGTTGTCACAAAATCCTTTTAAATCTACTTACTTCGCCTGCCTGGCCATGGCTGCAGAAATGAGTACAGGAGCACTTGCTATGGCGCACTTGTATAAACGTGTGCCGGGCGTTTCCATGCTGGTAGTGTCAGTCAATTCGAATTATTATAAAAAAGCAATTGGCAGAACAATTTTTGTTTGTGAAAACGGCGCGCAACTAAAAGAAACTATTGAAAAAGCTATTGCAAGCGGAGAGGCGCAATCATTTACCGCAACATCGGTTGGAAAAAATGAACAGGGCGAAACTATTGCCGAATTTTTTATAACCTGGTCCTTTAAAGCGAGAACGAATAGGAGTTAGGAGTTAGTAATTTGGAATTGGTCCAACTGTCAGGCTGAGCTTGTCGAAGCCTCGTCGCAAACGGCCCAATTCCAACATCCTTTGCACAAAATCTAAATCAGTAATTAACTTTCATATTTCCCCATTTAAAATTATTTTATGAAGATTGCTTTTCATGGCGCGGCAAGAACAGTAACGGGTTCAAAACATTTGTTGACGTTAAAGAATGAAAAAAAATATTTATTGGATTGTGGCATGTTCCAGGGAATGGGCAGGGATACAGACAGGCTGAACCGGGACTGGGGATTTGAACCATCCGAAGTAAATTATTTGATATTGTCTCATGCACACATCGATCATAGCGGGTTGATACCAAAACTCGTAAAAGATGGTTTTAATGGTAAAATATTTTGTACGCCTGCTACCAAGGATCTTACCATGATACTATTGGCAGATTCAGCAGAGATACAGGAAGACGATGTTAAATACACCAACAAAAAACGCGCAGCAGATGGTATCCCTTACCTGCAACCATTGTACACTGTTGAAGATGCCAAAGCATGCTTCGAACATTTTCATGCTATTGAATATGGAAACTGGTACCGTATTGATGAAAATGTTGAAGTACAATATACAGACGCAGGTCATATCATTGGCAGCGCTGCGGTTCATTTGAGAATAACAGAGAACGGCAAACAATCAAGACTCACCTTTAGCGGGGATGTGGGAAGATACCGCGATGTTATTCTTAAATCGCCTGAAGTTTTTTCACAGGCGGATTTTATTTTAATTGAATCAACGTATGGCAATAGCCTGCATGATGTTAACACCACCACACCTGAATTACTATTGCAATGGATAGTAAAAGCATGCCTGCAGAAAAAAGGGAAATTAATTATGCCGGCATTTAGTGTGGGTCGTACGCAGGAAATACTGTTTGCACTCAACCAGCTTGATCTGGAAAAACGCCTGCCGCCAATAGACTACTTCGTTGATAGTCCATTGAGCGTAGAAGCAACGCAAGTGGTGAAACGATACCCGCAATATTTTAATAAGGCGATACAGAAGGTAATGGAAAGTGATATTAACCCGTTTGATTTTACCGGCTTGAAGTACATCAAAACGGTAGATGAATCAAAGATGTTGAACTTTCATAGTGCGCCATGCGTCATTATTTCTGCCAGCGGTATGGCTGATGCGGGCCGTGTAAAACATCATATCAGTAACTCTATTGAAAACAGCCGCAATACCATTCTCTTTACCGGTTATTGCGAACCACATTCACTGGGCGGACGTTTAATGGCAGGCGCCAGGGAAGTAAGTATCTATGGTGTGCCGCATGAGGTACATGCAGAAATTGGTTCTATCAGGAGTATGAGTGCGCATGGTGATTACGAAGATCTATCACAATTTCTCGCTTGCCAGGATGCAAGACAGGTGAAAAGATTGTTCCTTGTACATGGAGAATACGATGTGCAATTACAATTCAAACAGCGGTTATTGAAAAAAGGATTTACGGATATTGAAATACCAGAACAACATTTTGAAATTGGTTTAACCTAACAAGTGGTTTAATTCATTTTTAATTCGCTTCCGGCTGGTGAAGACACCAGCCGGGGTACATAAAGTATATAGTATTTAAACTAAGCATAAGACTCACGGCTCACGACCGACAATTGACGTTTGCGTCTCACGATCATTCACATTTCCTTCACCAAACTTTCACAACTTCTTAGTAAGCGCTTTGTCTTTTTTGCCGTTTATAATAAGGAAACGGAATTAATAAAGCAAAAAAGAAGCGATATGAAAAAGAAGACCTTACAATTAATGGGTAGCATGGCAATAGCAGCTTTAATACTGGTGGGTTGCTCAGCTCCTGCCCATATAGAAAAAGATAAAAACACAGATTTCAGCCAGTACAAAACATTTGGTTGGATTGATCATAACAGCGGTAAAAAAGGAAAAGGTAATAGTCTGGAAGAACAGAACGTACACAATGCAGTCAGTAAAGAGTTACAAAAGAATGGCTGGAAGGAAGTAAGCAATAATCCTGATTTGATAGTGAGTTACGACGTATTGGTGGAAAGAAACAACAGGCAAGTAAGCGATCCTGTTTACTCGCGCTCTTATTCAAGATTATTCTATAATCCATATACACGCCGTTACGGAACTATTTATTATCCTTCTCAATTTTTAGGGTATGATGATTACAACGTACCGGTGAGGGAAGGAACATTGACTATTACTATGATGGACGCCAGGACGGAAAAAACAGTATGGCAGGGATGGTCCACAGATGAAGTAAACAGTAAATATCTCACCAGCAGCGAAATTCAAAGTGGTGTGAAGGCGATATTCCGCAAGTTTGACGTGGCAAAAAGATAACAGGGACGGTTCATAATAAATAAAAGCCGCTCAGCGATGGGCGGCTTAATTTTTTTACGGGGTCGACAGCAATAATTTTTCAGTGGGATTTGGACTACGGCCTGGTTTTTTCAGGGAAACCGGATGATCGTTTTTCAGGATTGGATTAGGGTTTAGGTTTTCAGTGGATGGATTTGGATACTTAAGTAGGGTACGATCAACTTGTTTTCTGTTCTTTCAGCAGGATGATTGAATCAACAGTACAAAGATGTTAAATGATGCGCCGGCATCACAATTTTTTCGATAAACCACCCCAAAAGGGGGTTTTTTGGCAAAGATGTTTCGATAAACCCGGTAGCGTGGAAGTGGAAAAAAGACAGTTGTATTGATTTTCAGCGTATTAAATAATATTCAGACGGCTTAACACCTCCTGCTTGTGAGCCTTGCTGATAGGTATTTCCTTACCGCTTATAAAGAGATCGTTTTCGCGGATATTATCAATCTTGTAAACATTAATGATATAGGAGCGATGCACTTTCATAAAGTGCTGCTTGCTTATTTTTTCTTCCAGGTTCTTAATAGTGTTGTGCGTTACATACTTCTTGTCTGCTGTTACAAACTTTACATAGTCACCCATGCTTTCAATATACAGTATATCACTATTACTAAGCCTTATTAATTTGCCATCGGACTTTATAAAAATATCATCGGCACCGGTTTCTGTCACGGTGCTTTCTGTTTGCACAGGTTTAGCTTCCGTTACTTTCCTGAGCGCTTCCAAAAACCGCTGGTAAGTAAATGGCTTTTTCAGGAAATCGCTTACGTTGTATTCAAACGCATCATAAGCATATTCGGGTTTGGAAGTGGTTAGTATTACCTTGGGAGAATATACAATCTGATCGAGCAGATCAAAACCCGTAGCACCGGGCATCTCCACATCTAAGAACAAAAGATCAACCGTGTTCTCATTCAGGAACTGCAAAGCGTCTTTTACGTTTGTAAAATGCCCCTTCACTTCTACCTGCCCGTTTTTCTGGCAGCAATTTTTCAAGTAGTCTGCAGCAACCTGCAAATCTTCAATTATTACACAACTCAGGTTCATATTGTTGTCGCATTAAACTCTTTCAACCGTTTATGTTCGGCCTCCATAATTTCTTTTGCTTCCAGTAATTTACTGCATATTTCTTTGTATTGTGCAGCCACTTCTTCTATTGAAGTTTCCTGGTGGCATAAATGTTCAAATTCTTTGCAGGCATTCTCAACCTGTAGCAGACCTGTAAATCCGAAAGTTGGTTTGATTTTATGTATCCCTTTCCCGAGATCGGTAATGTTTCTGTCCGAAAAGGCCAGTTTTATAGATTCAAGGTCCTGGTCGAAGTGAAGTAAGGTGGTAGAAAAAATTTCTTCTATGTAGGCAAAATCATCCGCGTAGAGGCTAAAAAGATATTCAGCGTCAATTTTTTCATTAAAATTGAAATGTTTGGATATGGTTTGGCCTGACATAGGAAAATAGATTTAGGAGTTTGTCGTTATCTAGGGGGTTACCCCTAAAGTAAAATTCAAGTCCTAAGTAATAACTCTATGAAAGGAAAATTATTACATATTTTCTGGTCTATTTACGAGGATATTATTTACACCGGCGTAGATGAGGGGATTCCAAAGGGGCATCAGAAAAAAATTATCCGTTTTAATCAATTTATAATGCTGGCCCTGCTGGTTAACTGTTGTTCAGTAGCCAGTTACCTGTATCATAAGCTGTATATCAGTGGTCTTATTAATATTACTTCTGCTTATGTTTTCCTGTTGGCTTATTATATTAATTACAGGCGCAGATTGGTAATTGCCCGTTTTCTTTCCATTCTCAATGTAAATCTATACCTTATTATTATCAGCCGGGTTGAGGGGCTTGGCGCAGGCGAATACCTGTTATATTTTCCATACCTGCTGGTACTGACCTTTGTAGTTAGTATCAGGAAAAGCTTTGGCGAATTATTAATGGTGTTTGCTATTACAGTTGTATCGGTGCTGGTGTGTATGCTTGGGAACCCCGAAGTGAACAATATTCAAATTATCAGCGCTTCTTTGTATCACCGTCTTTACTATAGCAACCTTTCTATATCATTGGCGGCTTCGGTATTTTTTGCCTACGCTATCCTGCGCGTAAACAAGGACAACGAAATTGCAATTTTGCAGGAAAAGAAATTTGGCGATACTATTTATCACACCTCGCTGGATGGTGTTTTTATTTTAATAAGTGAATCGAATATCATTGCCAGTTGTAACCGTCGTGCACTGGAGCTTTTTGATATTGAGTCCTCACGCGAAGTAGAAGGCATGCCGGTAGAGAATTGGTTTGATGAGAGCCATGTAAGACAATTTAGATCAGTAGACGACCCTTCTTTAGCGGATACTCCAAAATGGCAGGGTGAATTGACGTTTAGATCGAAAACAGGTAAACGCTTTTATGGCTATGTAAGCGTGGTTGCTTTTAACCATAAAGAAGTACGCTATATAAAAGTAAGTATCCTTGATATCTCGGAAGTAAAGATGACCGAGTTTGAATTGATGAAAGCAAAAGGAAAAGCAGAAGAGGCCACCAGGGCCAAATCGAAGTTCCTTTCCAATATGAGCCACGAATTAAGGACTCCTTTAAACGGTATTATTGGAGCGTGTAACCTGATGTTGCAGGAAGAATATTTACCCGATCAAAAACCAAGGCTCGATATTCTGAAGTTTTCATCGGAACACATGATGACGCTGATTAACGACATTCTTGATTATAACAAAATAGAAGCCGGTAAACTGGAACTGGAAGAATCGCCGGTCAATATAAAAGAATTAACCGACAGGCTGGCTACACAATTCTCAGGAGAGGCAGGTAAAAAAGGATTACACTTTTTTACAGAGATGTCCGAAGGACTCGACCTGGAAGTAGTAACCGATCCTACAAGATTGAACCAGGTATTGTACAACCTGCTTTCCAATGCTATTAAGTTTACCCAGGAGGGCAGCGTTTGCCTGATTGTAAAAAAATTATTCTCCTCCAGCAGTAAAGCTACCATACAGTTTTTAGTAGTAGATACAGGCATTGGCATACCAAAAGAAAAGCAAAAAGAAATATTCGCCAGTTTTACGCAGGCGGATACAGATACTACCCGCAAATATGGCGGTACAGGTCTTGGTCTTGCCATTAGCAGGAAGCTGGTAAATATGTTTAATAGCGAACTGATAGTAGAAAGCTCGATGAACAAGGGCAGTATCTTTCATTTCACTGTTGAGTGGAAGATCAATGAAAACAGGAAACTATATATCAACGAGGAGAAAGCAAAAGATCTCAAACTGTTACCTGGCGCCAAAGTATTAATTGCAGAAGATAATCCCGTAAATATGTCTATTGCAAAAAGGTTCCTGCAAAAATGGGGTATTGAAGTAACAGAAGCGGTAAACGGCAGAATAGCTGTAGAAAAATTTAAAGCAGGATTTTTTGATCTGCTGCTGATAGATCTTGAAATGCCCGAAATGGATGGTACAGCAGCTATGCGGGAAATACGAAAATTAAACCCACAGATACCAGTAATAGCTTTTACAGCGGCTGTGTACGATAATATGCAATCCGATCTGCTGCAGAAAGGCTTTGCCGACTTCATTCCAAAACCCTTCAGGCCAGAGGACCTGCACAATAAAATTGCTTATCATATTTCCCTTGAGAAAAGAGCGTAGTGCAGTATGCAGTATCCGGCATCTGGCATCTGGCATCTGATATCATGCATCTGATATCCCGCATCCAGTTCCTTAATCAAATTTTAATTTCTGCCGGTTAGCGGCATCCGAATGCTGATTTAAACAGCAGTTACTCATGTAAGTAACACTTCTGGGAACGATTGCGTAAAAAAGATGGTTGTATTCAGGACGCGGCAGGATAGTTCCCCCTCTCACCGGCAGTATATTGCCTTCACGACACAAAACGACTTGCCATGAACTATGTTTACACTGCTTCTCTTTTGAAGATATACTCCTATCGTGTTTTACGCAAAAATTATCCGCCTTGTTTACTAATGCATTGCATTGAATAATGCTGACTCACGTCGGCCATTCCTGTTTGTTATACATCCCAATTACCCCTTACTGCAATATGAGAAAGACTTTTCAACAGCTATCACTCCTTTTTATTTTAATTGCTGCACTTACAGGCTGTAAGAAGAAAATATATGACGATTTCTATGGACGCCCTGATACACTGGCACATCCTATATACAATGTATTGACAGAAAGGGGCAACTTTAAGAGCCTTATTGCCCTTATTGATAAGAGTGGTTATAAAGAAACGCTGATCACTGGCGCAGGTTACTGGACCTTGTTTGCTTCCAATGACGATGCCTTTAGTAAATATTTTAAAGACAGGGGTATCAGTGGTATCAATGATATTGACTCTGCTACTGCACGTGCCATGCTTCAATACAGCCTGGTGTTTAACAGCTTTGAGAAAAACAGGTTGGATGATTACCAGGCCACGGCTAACAATGTAGGTTGGACACCTTCCGCTGCCTTTCGCCGCCGCACTGCTTATTATACCGGTTTTTATAAAGATACCGGCGTAAATAACCGGTCCGTTACTGCTATTGCCGCCAACCGCAACAATATATCCGGTTCACTGACGGGTAACTATATATCAGCAGAGGATAATAATAAGTACATCACTTATTTTACAGACGACTACTTCAATAATGCCGGCCTTACTGCAGCAGATTATAATTATTTCTTTCCTACTTCCGAATACAAAGGCTTTAATGTTGGAGATGCCAAAGTGGTGAACAAAGACATTGCGGCTGAAAACGGTGTGATACACGAAATAGATCGCGTTATCAGTCCGCTCATGAGCATTGACGAATACATTCGCACAAAACCTGAATACAGCAGCTTCCGTGCTATTCTCAACAGGCTCTATGCCAATAATACCGTTCAATTCATTTACAATGCAGATGTAACGCATCGCTACCAGGTGCTTACAGGCAAGACCGATTCTGTATTTGTGAAAGCATATTCTTCTGTGCTTGCTTTCTCACCCAACAATGAAAATTTTACAAAGGCAGAAGTGAATGACGGGCAAAAAGACTGCTGGACAATTTTTATTCCCAATAATGCGGCAGTGGACAGTTATGTAAAAAATGTGCTTTGCCAGTATTACCCGTCGCTTGACCAAATGCCCATCAATATCATTGCAGACTTTTTAAATGCTCACCTGTTTCCTACTGCAGTATGGCCCACCCGTTTTGCTACTACCCGCAATAAACTCACAGAACCTGCGCGTTTTGATCCAAATGCAGATGTGTTCGATAAAAAAATATTAAGCAACGGTTTTCTCTATGGTACCACTAAAGTAGAAGCCGCAGATGTATTCAGCACCGTATTCAGTAAAGCTTATCTCAATCCCAATTATACTATGATGACCCGTTTGTTTGATGTAACGGGCATCAAATTGCTTATTGCAAAATCAAATGTGCCGGTAGATATATTCCTTATACCCGACCAAATATTTACTGCGGCCGGTTACAGTTACAATGTAACGAAAGGAGTATTTGAGTACAGGGCCACGCCAACAAGCGATGCCACTACAAATGGCGTATATGATAAGCTGACCCGTATAGCAGCCACCTGTATTTTCTACGAACCATTTAAGTCGCAGGTAGATAACCTGTCGGGAGCCGACATTGTTAAATCCGGCGATGCAGGAACAGAAGGCGACTATATTAAATTTAACAACAATACCATTATTACCGGCGGATTGCAGGATGCAGGCAAGACTGCATTGGTAGACAGTGTACGTACCGGAACCAATGGTAAAGTATATTTCCTGAACAACCTTCCTCTCTACTCAGAAAAACCTGTGGGCACACATGTAAAAAATCTCGGTACTGCTACCACTTCAGATTATAACTATTTCTGGCAATACCTCAGCAATTCGTCCACCATGTATAACGCCACCACTACAGATATAGTCGGCCTTACAGGTTTCAATACTCTTTTTGTGCCAAAGAATAGCGCTATCATGCAAGCTGTCAATGATGGCTTATTGCCCGGCACCGGAACTGCTCCCAATAAGGTGCCTAATTTCAATCCATCGGATGAGCCCAACAGGGCGCTGGTGCGCAAGTTTCTTCAATACCATATCCTGTCTGGCCATACGATTGTTCCGGATGGTAACCTGTTTGGCCCTATGGAAACTTACCTGAAAAATCCCCTTGGCAATTCAGTGAAAGTTTTTGTTACTAATAATAAAGGATCAATGTCCTTGACAGACAGCTATAACCGTACTGCCAACGTCATCGTACCCCAAAGCAATAACCTGTCTAACCGGTGCGTGATACATCTGCTGGATAATTATTTAAAGTACAGCGAGAACTAATAACCTATTGTCCGCCGGAGCTTAGCGCAGGCGGATATAAACTACTAACGGATGAGATTATTGACTGCGCATATAAAATTTGTTGTAGGGCTCACACTGCTTGCTTCGCTGGCGCTTCATGCTACTGCCCAAACACCTGTTGTTGTAACCGGTAAGGTAGTGGATAAGCAAAAGAAACCTATTGCCGGCGTTTCTGTTTCCGAAGTAGACAATGATAAGCGTATTATAAAAGGCGTTGCTACCGATGTGGATGGTAATTTCTCGCTTCGCGTCAATGACTCAAAGCATCGCCTGTCGTTTTCTTTTATTGGTTACCGTAGCCAGGAAGAGCTTGCCATCAACAGCCGCCAGGTATTTAATATAACCATGGAGTCTTCTTCAAAAGATCTGGATGAAGTAATCATAGTATCGCAACGAAAAACAGACAATGGTATGTTGCCTGTTGCTGAAAGAAATTCCACGCTGGCGAGCGCGCACATCAATGCAAAAGAAATGGAAGAAATGCAGGCCACTTCTATTGACCAGGCTTTGCAGGGACGTATGGCGGGAGTGGACATTGCCGCCAACTCCGGTGATCCCGGCGCTGGTATGCAAATACGCATTCGTGGTACTTCTTCTATCAACTCATCTAACGATCCATTGATAGTAGTGGATGGTATGCCTTATGAAACACAGGTACCTTCTGATTTTAATTTTGGTACCGCAGACGACCAGGGTTATGCATCGCTTATCAATATTGCACCATCGGATATTAAAGACATTACCATTTTAAAAGATGCCGCTGCTACGGCCATATGGGGTTCGCGCGCAGCCAATGGTGTGATTATTATCAATACCAAGCGTGGCACACGCGGTAAACCAACACTTACTTATACTTTTAAAGGATCCCTATCACTAAAGGCAACGCCTATACCAATGCTCAATGGTGCACAATACTCCGACCTGATACCAGAGGAGTATATGAATAAAAACGGTATACCGCTCGACCCTGCATCAGTAAAAGAATTTAAGTTTGATCCCAATGATCCATACTATTATTATAACTATAGCAAAAACACTGATTGGGTAGGGGCCATATCCCGTCTTGGCAGTACACAGGATCATAACATATCAATGACCGGTGGCGGCGCCAAAGCAAGATATTATACCTCGCTTGGTTATTTGAACCAAAAAGGTATTACCACCGGAACAGATCTTACACGTATCAGCACCCGCATCAATCTCGATTACATTGTATCCGACAGGATCACCATCCATACAGATTTGTCTTACGCGCACACAGAGAATAGCAAGAACTATGCAGACAACCTGCGTAAGATTGCTTACATCAAAATGCCCAATATGAGCATTTATGAATATGATGAATATGGTAATCTTACACCCAATTATTTCTCTCCTGCATCCAACATCCAGGGATTATACCAGGGACTGGATGGCGCCAACGTAGTGGGAACGGTAAACCCTGTTGCCGTGACAAGGACCGCTTCCAATAAAGTAATTACTGACCGCGTCATTCCAAAATTTAATATTCAATACAGCATCATACCACAGGTATTGACGTTCAACGAAGACATTCAGTTTGATATCAACAGCATCAAGAACAAAAGTTTTTTACCACAGGTATCTACCGGCCGGCCATGGACGGAAGCTTCTGTAAACGTTACGTATGACGGCGACAACGATGGATTTAACGTACAAACAAAAAGCTCGCTGATATATACGCCTAAGATTAAAAACGATAAACATACATTTACTGGTTTGTTGAATTTGATGACGTATGATAGCAAAGGCATCAGTTACCAGGCTAAAACTTCCAACACCCCTTCATCCGATTTGCAGGACCCTTCAGTGCCTTCGCGTACCAACGGTATCAATTCAAATTTGGCGGCCAGCACCAGCCAAACCGGCAACATGAGTGCGCTTATCAATGGACAATACGGTTATGACGACCGGTATATTGTAAACGTTGGTTTGCGTGGCGATGCAACATCACGTCTTTCGCCCAGCAACCGTTATGGTTTATTTCCATCTGTCTCTGGTCGCTGGAGAATTTCGGGCGAGAAATTTCTTGATGGCCTGCATTTCCGCGAGGCAATTGATGATATCAGCATTCGCATGAGCTATGGCCGCAGCGGTAACGCACCCAAAAAAGATTATACTTATTATAACCGGTATGATAACCTCGACTGGAACTACCTGAACGAAGCTGGCATCTATGCATCAAACATAGGACTGAAGCAACTTAAATGGGAAACAGTGGTAGGACAGAATCTCGGCTTCAACCTCATCATGTTCAGGAACCGCCTCAACTTTGATGTGGAAGTATACCGCAACAGAACAAAGGACCTGTTGTTCTACGGGTTGCAGATTGCTTCTATCAACGGTTATAGCGCTGTTGATATGAACGTGGGTACCATGGACAACCAGGGATGGGAAGTAAACTTGCTGACCACGCCATTGAAAACAAAGGACTGGACCGTTGATGTGAATTTCAATATTGCGCGTAACACCAATATCATCCGCGAGATCTCAGATAATTATCCCGTTGACAAAGGAAACATTACTGCCAATGGCCAGTATAAAACTTACATGCAGGTAGATAATCCTTTTGGATCGTTCTATGGATTTAGATATAAGGGCGTCTATAAAGATTTGGAAGCAACGCGCGCTATTGGTTCCGATGGCAAACCAACTGTTCGTCCCAATGGAGAACAGGTGTACATGCGGTTCAACTATCCTGCTGTTGATTATACTTTTCAGCCGGGCGATGCTGCTTATGAGGACATCAACCACGATGGAACCATTGACTACCGCGATATCGTCTACCTCGGTAACAGCAACCCCATGTTTACGGGCGGCTTTGGTATAAACGTTGGCTATAAGAGTCATTGGAGACTTTCTACCTTTTTCAACTTCCGTTATAAATATGATATCATCAACGGTACAGAAATGGCTTCCACCAATATGTATGGCTACGATAATCAAAGTGCAGCCGTAATGCGTCGCTGGAGAAAAGACGGTGATGTAACGGATATTCCACGTGCATTGTTTGCATCCGGTTACAATTGGCTGGGTTCATCACGTTATGTGCAGGATGGATCATTTATCCGTTTTCGCACGGTGACGCTGCGCTATACGTTTGCGAAAGAATTGCTCGATAAAATGAAGATAAAAAACCTGAGTGCTTATATCACCGGTGAAAACATTTTCACGCTGACAAAGTACAGGGGGCAGGATCCGGAAGTAGCTATGCGCGGAAGCGATCCGTTTAGAGTGGCGATAGATAATTCAATGACACCGCCGGTGCGTATGTTCACACTTGGTTTAACCGCTTCATTTTAATTCGTATGAATTTTAAAGAATGTAACATGTATCACAATCGTTTACTTCATATCTTTTTAATTGGTCTGCTGATTACAGGAGGAACTTCCTGTAAAAAGAGACTTGACCTGAAGCCACCGGATGGCATTCTTGGTGAAGATTACTGGAAGACAAAAGAACAGGTGCGTGCAGCTGTAATAGGATGTTACGGATCATTGCTGGGCAATCCCAGTGGCGGTACAGGCAGCCTGGCGCAAACATTTTTCCTGTGGGGCGAATTGCGTGCCGATATGATTTCACCATCGCTTGGTACAACCGGAGAAGAGAATGATGTAATGAATGTAAATACGCTGCCTACCAATTCCATTACAAACTGGAAGCCCGTATATACTACTATCAACTATTGCAATACGGTGATTGCTTTTGGCCCCAGGGCCATGGAAACGGATAAAACATTTACACAGGAAACGCTGGATGGTTATGTAGCAGAAGCAAAAGCATTACGCGCCTTGTTGTATTTCTATCTCGTGCGCAGCTTTGGTGATGTGCCGTTGAAATTAACACCAACTTCTACAGATGATGAAATAGTTTCTATTCCCAAAACGGCCCAGCAGGATGTGCTTACGCAAATCATTAACGATTTGAATGAAGCGGAGCCAAAAGCGGCACTTACCTATGGCAACCAGCCATCCGATAAAGGTCGCATTACACGGTACACCATCAATGCCATGCAGGCAGATGTGTATTTGTGGATGGATAAGTATGCTGAAGCGATTACTGCGTGTGACAAAGTGATCAATTCAAAACGCTTTGGTATGGTGGCCGCCAGCAGTGCATGGTTCACTACTGTTTTCCGTAACGGTAATTCCAATGAAAGCATTTTCGAATTTCAGTTTGACGCACAAAAACTCAACCCTTTTTACAATATGCTGGTGGCAGGTAATAAACAATTTATTGCTGCCAACCGTGTAATGGACATGGTATACACCACAGATGATCTCAACGGTCTTAAAGATATCCGTGCTGAAGGCGCTGCTGTTCGATCAGTTGATGGCCTTATCTGGAAATACGCCGGTAAAAACCCGACTGACCTGATGGCGGCGGGTGATTCATACACACATTGGTTTGTATATCGCTACCCTGATGTATTACTAATGAAGGCCGAAGCACTGGCGCAACTCGGTCGTGGACAGGAAGCACTTGATATTGTATATAGCGTTCGTAACCGTGCAGGCGCATTGGCTGCTACCGATAACCATCCCGTTGCAACCAATAAAGAAGAAGTTGCAAGGTTTGTGCTTGAAGAACGTGCCCGCGAATTTATGTTTGAAGGCAAACGCTGGTATGATGTGTTGCGCTATGTAAAGCGTAACAATTATGCACACATCGACTACCTGCTGGATATGGTATCTGGTATTGTACCTGCTAATACATTGCACACCACGCAGAATAAGCTGTTGGATCACAACAGTCATTATTTTCCTATTTATTTCTATGAATTACAAACCAATAAGAACCTTATACAAAATCCATTTTACAAATAAACAGGCGTTATATGAAAAAATATATTTCTATACTTACGGCAATGATAGTGGCTACGGTCATTATACTGTCGGGCAGTTGTAAAAAGACGTCGGTTCGGGAAACGACTACTTCGGATCCAAATATCCTGGAGTACCTGCAGAAAGATACACTGCAGCGTTTTACAAAGCTCGTGGCCATTATTGAAAAAGCGGGTTATAGCTCTGCTATGAGTACTTATGGCACCTATACCCTGTTTGCGCCTACTGATGCGGCTATTGATGCTTATTTAAAACAGATCAACGTTGCTTCCATAGACCAGGTACAGGGCACTGCATGGAAAGATGTACTAAAGTTTCACTTGCTGGAAGAACAAGTAGTTACCAGTGAGTTTAACGATGGCAAGTTACCTTCTGTCACCATGTTTGGACAGTTTCTTATCACCGGTGTACAAAATGAAGGCGGTAGTTCTCTCTATGTTGTTAACCGCCAGGCAAAGGTTACACAGCCCAATGTTACTACCGGTAATGGTATTGTGCATGTGATTGATCATGTGCTTACGCCTGCTGTTAATTCAGTTGCCAAACAGGTAGAACAAAACCCTGACTATTCTATATTCTTACAGGCGCTGAAAGAAACAGGTTATTACGATACGCTTAACAGCGTCACCAAAAAAAATGGTACCCAACGCTGGGTAACGTTGCTGGCCGAAACCAATAAAGCACTGGCCGATACCAATATTACCAGTTATGCTGCGCTGAAAGCCAAATACTGCAACACCGGTAACCCCAAGAATCCATTGGACAGCCTTAACCTGTTCGTGGCTTATCATATACTGCCCGATGTAAAATACCTGGCAGATATTGTAACTACTTCTTCACATGAAACATTGGCACCGCTGGAAGTGTTAACTGATAAACTGGGCGATAATAATAAAGTGCTCATCAACGATGATCAGTATAGCACTATTAACGGTGTGGTACACGAACCAGGTGTTGAGCTCGATCCGATAAACAGTGATATATCCTCAACCAATGGTGTGCTTCATCGTACGCTGGGACACCTGGCGCTTAAGATCAGGCAGCCATTTCCGGTATACTGGGATTTATGTGCTACACAGTCCGAGCTCACCCGTCTTAGCAATGTCTACCGCAAACAAACTTACCTGTTCGATTATGGTGATGGCAACACGTTCCAGGATATCAAATGGGAAACGAGTTGTCTTAAATATCGTACAGGTGTGGCCGGTTACCTGGGAGATTACTGGCAAATGGGTCTTGGCAGAAGTTCCAGTAACACTTCCAACCTTGGTACCTGTGCATCCAATAACTGGATAGAATTTACCACACCGCTGCTGGTAAAAGGAAAATATAAAGTTTGGTTCTGCTATTATACGCAGAATTCTACAGTGAGCGCAGTACAGGCCTCTTTCGATTCGGTGCCACTTACCAGCGCCCTTATCGCATTTCATCAAAAAATTGCTTCAGTGAACCCGGTCGATGAAGGTATGCTGGAAGCGTTGGGTTGGAAATGGTGGACCGGTGCCGCCAAGAAATCAGGCTCTACAGCAGGCCGTATGTTGGGCATTGTAGATGTGAAACAGACCGGCCGTCATAAGATCCGTTTTGATTTGATATCAGGATCCAATTCTGATTGCAATTTCGATATGGTGCATTTTATTCCTGTTGGTATGAACCAGGTCAGTCCGCGGTTCAATCCCGATGGTTCAATAGAATACTAACAAAAGAACAGATGAGCAAGAAACAAGCCCGCCTGAATGACTAGTCGGGCAGGGAATTTCGAATATTGAAGTAAACGGCCATTACTTGTTGAATATTCTGCAATAAATGATCGTGACTGTCAATTATCAACTATCAACGTCAATTAATACATCGCATGCGTCCTGAAAAGAAACTGATATTATTTGCCTGCTGTCTGGTACTGACCTGTGTGCTGTCGTGCAAAAAATGGGACGACCATACTGCAGTAACTGATCCTGCTCTTGATGAAACACTGACTTCTTATATCGGCAGGCAATCTAATCTTAGCACATTCAGCAGTTACCTGGCAAAAACAGGGCTTGATAAGACACTTAGTTCTTCTAAAAACTTTACTGTGTGGGCCCCCTCTAATGATGCGTTGGCATCGCTGGGTCCTGCTATCGTAAATGACACAGCAAAACTGAAAGCTTACCTGCTTAATCATATCTCGGGACAGTTATTTTTTACGCGCCAGGCAACAGATTCTCTTCGTGTTCCATTGCTCAATGGTAAGAGGATTTATTTCTATCGCCAGAAATTTGATGATGCCAATATTACCAAAGCAGATACTTATGTGCGCAATGGTGTATTGCATATAATTGACAAAGGCATTGCGCCATTGCTTAATATCTGGGAATATATACAAAGCGCAACAGCTACTTACAATCAAAATGCTTATGTAGCATCGCAGGTGTACAATGTACAGGACCCTGCAAAGGCGACGCTTGATAGCATCAATCCTGTTACAGGCGAACCGGTTTACAAACCCGGTACCGGTATCGTACAGATCAATACTTATCGAACCAAAGTATATGATATCGGCAATGAAGACAGCCTGTATACTTATGTGGTCCTCAACAATACTGCATGGACCACTGAAACAGATCGCGAGAAACCTTACTTCAAAAGTGCTGATGTTAATAAGACTACCAGCAATGCAGCATGGAACACAGTAAAGGATCTTGCTATTAAAGGTCTTTACCAACCCAATCAATTGCCTGCTGCTTTTATATCCAGGTTTAATGTACATATACCTATTAGTGCCGGCGCTATTGTTGAAACACGCAGGGCCAGTAACGGGATCATTTATGTAGTGAATGCTTCAGCAGCGGATATGGCAGAAAAAATACCTGCTGTATTTGTCCAGGGAGAAGCCCCCCTTGGATTTAAATCAACGGAGGCTAAGTATACGGCTGTTACTTTTTACCGTCAGCGTACGGACCCCAATACCGGCAGGTCTTTCAATGATATTTACCTGGGTCTTGGTTCGGGTGGCGCCAACTTTTATGTGGATTATATTACCAATGGGTTATACAGCACCAAATACAAAGTGTACTGGATGGCATTGAATGATAAAAGTGTATCGGGTTTTGGCGACGGTGTGTATGGTACAGATTCCACGTTGCAGCAACAGTTGCAGATTGGGCAGGACTCATTAGGTGGCTTTACGCCCACTTTTAACATACAGACTAAAGTAATACCGTACACTTACACAGAAACATTCATTGGTGAATACGATAACACCACGCATGAATGGTGGCTCGCTTATCCATTGGCAACACCAGATGGAAAAACATATACCCGTACCGGTGCCACGCGCCGCATACGGTTGCAGGCCCCGGCTACCACTGGTGCCAACATTCCCTTTAACCTTACACTGGATTACGTAAAGTTTGTTCCTGTGTTACAATAAACCCGGCATGACCACATCATCGATCAACATACAAGCTGCTTCATGTATACGCAAGACAATTGCTGCCTTTTCATTGCTGGCGCTTGGTTGCAGTCTGCAGGCGCAAACAACATCTGCTGATTCAACAGTGCCGGTAACATTGGCCGTTGCTGCACAACACACCGTACCAGTTACCGGTATCATTACCGAATCGGTAAGTGGCAAACCATTGCGTGGCGTGCGGGTCACCTACAAAGATTTATATGCTGCTATTACAGATAGCACCGGGAGTTTCTCCGTAAAGGTGCCGGGCTACCAGGTAACGCTTCGCCTGGAAGCAGACGGTTACCAGGCAAAAGAAATTGCTTTACGTGGCAATGCGCATGTAACAGCTGCATTGCATGAAGATGGTTATCCTTCTTTGTATGATGAAGTAACAACGCCGTTTGCCGTACTGCCCAATAGTCGTGTAAGTAATGCAGTGGTATCGGTACAAAATAGTAACAGCTCGCAGCATGCAGAAACTGCCGATGCATTTCTACAGGGTAAAGTGGCAGGCCTTAGCGCTATTCGCAGATCAGGCACACCCAATACAGGCGCCAACTTATTGTTGCGCGGTTTTTCTTCCTTGTATGCAAGCAACCAACCCCTGGTAATAGTAGACGGTGTGTTCTTTGATATTTCAACTTATGGTAATCCGCTTACTTCCGGTTATTATAATAACCCGCTTTCATTTATCGATAGCAAGGACATCGATAATATTACCGTTATTAAAGATGCCGCTTCAGTATATGGTGCCAAAGGCGCCAATGGTGTTATTCTAATTACAACGGCCCGCGCAAGGCAGGAGGCCACGCGCATAGATGCATCACTGTATGGCGGTATCAACGTTGCACCGGAGCAAACGCCGGTTATGAATGCGGCTGACTATCGCATCTATCTATCAGAGATGTTGCAGTCGAAAGGTATTAGCGATAGGGATATGCAGGCGTTGCCTTATATGAATGACGATCCTTCCAGCCCCAATTACTATCGTAATCATTATAATACCAACTGGCAGGACAAAGTGCTTGCCAATAGCGCTACGCAAAATGGTCACCTTAAAATAACCGGCGGCGATAACATTGCACGATATGCGCTTTCTATCGGCTTCCTCAAAAATGGTGGTATTATACGCAATACTGATCTCACCCGTTACAATACGCGTTTCAATGCAGACTTTAACCTGAGCCGTCGCCTTACCGCTTCCGCTAATCTCAGCTTCCTGTACAACGAACAGAAGTTGAAGAACATGGGCATTAATCCAAAAACAAACCCACTGTTTACTGCATTGACAAAAGCTCCTTTCTTGCCAGAGCATGATGTAGCTAATAATGGAGTGGAGTCGCCTTTGCTTGCCGGTGCGGATAGTTTCAGGATGAGTAACCCTGCCGCGCTTATTGAATCAATGAAATCGCTCAATAAAAGTTATCGTTTTACAGGCGCTGTTAATTTTAAATACCTGCTGGCAAAATATTGGTCATTGTCGTCTGCTATTTCAGTAACGCTTGATAAAACGCGCGAAACTTATTTTATTCCCCAGTTGGGTATTGTAAGCGATACGCTTGATAATGCAGTGGCATTTAACCAATCGGGTGCACAGGTAATACGCACGTTTACTTTCTTTAATGATACCCGCCTTAGTTACAACCGCACTTTTAACCGGTTGCATCAACTGGATGCGAGTGTTGGCGTACGCTATACAAGAAATAATGCTGAGCAGGACAATGGATTTGGTTTTAACGCCGCCACCGATCAACTTACCGGTGTGCAATATGGACTTAATACACTGCGCCGCATTGGCGGCAGCCTCGGTTCATGGGCATGGCTGAATACTTATTTGGCCGCCAATTACAGTATTGCCGGTAAGTATTTGTTTTCATTCAATCTTGCTGCAGATGGTTCTTCACGTTTCGGCAAAAATATAAAAGCTAAAGACGGTGGTATTGATGCAGGCAATAATGCCATTGCACTTTTTCCTTCTATATCCGGTGCATGGTTAATATCATCCGAGAAATTTATGCATGCCAACCGTTTTATTGATCTGTTGAAACTTCGTGTATCGGCGGGCATTTCAGGTAATGATGATATTGGCAACTATACATCACGCAAATATTATACGACACAGAACCTGCTTGGTATTTCCGGTCTTGTAAGAGGTAATATCGGCAATGAAGCGCTGCAATGGGAATCAGTTGGTAAACTGAATGCAGGTGTTGATATTGCGCTGTTCAATGAACGGCTCAGCCTTAGTTTCGATGCGTATCATCATCAAACAAACAGGATGATCGTCTATCAACCGCTCAATGCCGCCAGTGGGTTTGATTATACCGCTACCAATTCCGGTGGTATGAAGACAACAGGCTGGGAAGCATCGGCCACTGTACGTGTCATCGACAGCAAACTAAAATGGGATGTAGGTTTTAACATAGCGCAGTCCAAGTCTGTTATTACCGATTTGCCTTCGGGTTCATTTACTACAGATTTTGCCGATGGCACCATGATAACACAGGTTGGCAGCGCACCTAATTTATTTTACGGTTATAAAACATCGGGCATCTTTACCACCAACCCCGAAGCATCCGCTGCAGGTCTCGTAAACAGGAACTCCAATGGTACCACTTCAGCTTTTCGTGGTGGTGATGTGCACTTTATAGACAACGGCGATAAAATAATTGATGCCGGCGACAGGCAGGTGATTGGAAATCCCAATCCTGATTTTTATGGCGGGGCCAATACACACTTATCTTATAAGAACTGGACGCTTGATATCCTTTGTACGTTTAGTGTAGGTAACGATATCTATAATTATGCACGTCGTCAGCTTGAATCAATGACGGGTTATGCAAACCAGTTGCAAACTGTAGTAAACAGGTGGAAGACCGATGGCCAGCTTACTACTGTGCCACGCGCCACATGGGGTGACCCGATGGGTAACAGTCGTTTTTCTGATCGCTGGATAGAAGACGGTTCTTATTTCCGCATACGCACAGCAAGCGTAGCATATAATGTTCCTTTTAAACCTGGTGCTGTTAAATATATTACCGTGTTCCTTAGCGGCAACAACCTGCTTACACTTACGCGCTATCTGGGTTATGATCCGGAGTTTAGTGCCGGTCCCGGTGTATATGATCAGGGCGTGGATATTTTTCTTGAACCACAGTTTAGAAGTGTACAGGCAGGTATTAAGATCGGTTTATAATTTTTAAAGAAAGAACATAAACATATTACGGATGAAACTTAGAATAGCAACATCACTCGGCTTTGTCTTCCTGCTTTCGGCGGGCCTCTGGTCGTGCAGCAAGGTATTGGATGAACAGCCTAAGGATGTACTGACCGATAATAACATGTACCGTAACGTATTTGATGCGGATGCTGCGGTGATAGGTGTATATGGTAAACTGATGAACCTGTCTGAACGTTATGTGTTGCTCAATGAACTGCGTGCCGATCTGCTTACTGTTACTGCCACCTCCAATGATTATTTAAAACAACTGGACGCTCATAATATAGCAGCTGATAATCCTTATGCCAATCCAAAGCCTTTTTATGAAGTGATATTGAACTGTAACGATGTGCTGCACAATTTTGATATTATGCTGCGCGATAAGAAACTGAAGGTAGAAGAATACAATATGCGTTACTCCGATATTGCTGCACTTCGTTGCTGGATATACCTTGAACTGGGTATGCAGTTTGGAAGCGTGCCTTATATCACAGATCCCATCGCTGATTTTGCCGATATTAATAAGGTAAGCAGTGCGCCGCGCATTGGACTGACGCAACTGCTGGACTCATTGGTTAAAAAAATGGAGAGCCTTCCATATAGTGAGCCTTATCCAACGGGAGCAAGCCTGGTTACAGCTGTGGATGGCTATAATACCAATCGTTTCTTTATCAATAAACAGGTTATCACTGCGCAATTATATTTATGGAAAGGTGAGTATCGTAAAGCAGCCACGCTGTTCAAAAACGTAATGGAAATAGGGGGTACCGGCGATATCAACAGGAACCGTGTTACAGGACCCTCTATTGGTGACAACAATGATCTTGCCATTGGTTATGCCCGTTTCAGGGAGTGGGATGAGAATATGCTTATTGACAACAACTCACAAGGATGGAGATCTATTTTTGCCCGGGGTGAAGACAACCTGTTTAGCTATGAATGGATATGGTACCTTCCTTTCGATAAAGGATTTAAACCTGAGGATCCTTTCATTAATCTATTTTCTAACCGCGGTGGTTCTTACCTCGTAAAGCCATCGCAATATGCCATGAATAACTGGAACGCGCAGAAACAGAAAAACGATTTCACCTACGACGCGCGCGGTCCAAAATTTAGTTACCGTATGCTGGATGGACAGCCTGTAGTAATGAAATATTTATACAACTACCTGTCTGAAGGTACCCTTACACCCACCAATATTTTTGAAAAAAATGGGCGCTGGTTCCTGTATCGTGCAGCTGCATTACATCTTGAATACGCAGAAGCTGCCAATCGTGATGCACATAGCTGGATAGCCAATGCTTTACTTAACCAGGGTCTTATTACACTTTCTAACAGGTTTACTACTGACGTGCCGTATAATTTTGACTCACGCAAGAGCGATAATCCACGGATTGTTGGCGATTGGAGCTCTAACCGTGGACTTCGCGGTCGCGCTAATTTATATTCTGTGGCCATGCCTGCATCAGGCGATAGCACACTGGCGATGGAAGATGCATTGGTCAATGAAGCAGGATTGGAACTGGCGTACGAAGGAAAACGCTGGCCCGATTTGGTACGTATTGCGTTGCGTAGAAATGATCCTGCTTTTTTGGCGGATAAGATTTATAACAAGTTACTGTCGGAAAACAATCCGCAGGCAGGCACCGTACGTGCAAAGCTTATGAACAAAGACAATTGGTGGCTGCCGTTCAAATGGCAATAACGTCGTGAGGCGTGAGATGTGAGACGATTCGCGCAAAGGTAATGGGAAGAGCAAGAAGTCTATCCCCTCCTGGAGGGGTAACAAGAATTTAAAAATACAGGAAGATAAATAGGGGTGGGTTATCGCACACCTGGGTCGCAAAAGCACTCACGTCTCAGGTCTGACTACTCACGAAAAAATATCTCAATGAAATCATTCATCACTTTAGTTTTTGCAGGCACACTATTGTTCAACCAAACTACTGCTCAGCCCATCGCCTTTCCCGGTGCCGAAGGATTTGGCGCTTATGCCAGCGGTGGTCGCGGAGGAGAAGTGTATCATGTTACCAATCTTGCTGATTCCGGTGCAGGCACTTTTCGTGATGCCGTTAGTAAATCCAACCGCACCATTGTATTTGATATTGGTGGTGTAATAAAGATCGGAGATAAGATACAGGCAGCAGCCAACATTACCATTGCAGGACAAACAGCTCCGGGTGATGGTATTGTGATATATGGTAATGGTATTTCATTCGCCAATAATTCTATCATTCGTTACATGCGTTTTCGTGGCAGCATCAATATGTCGCGCGGCGCTTGTGTAGTGGTGGCCGATGATTTAAAAGATATCATCTTCGATCACGTATCTATAGAGTGGGGCAGGTGGGATGATTTGCATATTAAGAACAGCTCCAATGTTACCATGCAATATTGTTTAATTGGGGAACCTATAGACCCGCAGCGTTTCGGCGCTTTGTTTGAAGGTCCGACCAACGTAACCATTCACCATTGTCTGTGGATAGACAACCAAAGCCGCAATCCCAAAGCAAAAGCTGGTATTGAGTATATCAATAATGTTGTTTACAACTGGGGTGCCAGTGGTTTTGTGGGTGGTCATTCTGCAGCGGATCATTTCCAGGATGTTATCAATAATTATTTTGTTGCCGGACCAAATTCCAACAGCAATTTTATCAGCATGTTCACAGGCACCGATCATGTTTTTCATGAAGGCAATTATGTAGACATGAATAAAGATGGCGCACTAAATGGCAGGCTTGTTATTGATACAGATTTTGTGCATGAGGCTGCTTCGCTGGTTAAGAAAAAACAAAACAACCCTGCAGTACCTGTAAAAACAGAATCTGCCGCAGATGCATTTAAAAAAGTAATACAGCAGGCTGGCGCTTCACGTCATCGTGATGCAGTTGATACCCGTATCATCGGTTACCTGCAAACGATAGGGAAGGAAGGAAAGATTTTTAAAACGGAAGCCGATGCTGGCGGTCAGCCTGCACTCGCCGGCGGCACTGCTTTGAAAGATAGTGATGGAGATGGCATGCCCGATAGCTGGGAAAAGGAAAAGAAACTCAACGAAAAGAAAGCAGATGACAATGGCCATGATCTCGACAAAACGTACACTAACCTTGAAGTATATATCAATAGTCTGTAGTCGATAGTCGTTGGTCAGTAGCCGCCTTAAACGCTACCAACTGCCAACTGTTAACTGCGAACTGTTCCATTAACTATTAACATTTCTCCAATGAAAAAAACGATTCCTGCAATCGCAAGGACATCCTATGCCTGTGCGTTATTGCTTCTCTTGTCCGCCTTTTCAACTGTCTCGGCTCAAATAGCTTTTCCCGGCGCACTTGGTTTTGGCGCCAATGCTACCGGTGGTCGTGCCGGTTCAGTGTATCATGTTACCACGCTGGCAGATAGTGGTCCGGGTTCTTTCCGCGATGCAGCAAGCGTTTCCAACCGCATTATTGTATTTGATGTGAGCGGTTACATCAATCTTATTACTGCTGTATCGGTGAAAAGTAATATCACCATTGCGGGACAAACTGCACCCGGCGGAGGTATTGGATTCAGAGGCGGTGAAATCTCTTTTGCCAGTTCTACAAACATTATTTGCCGCTACATACGCATTCGTCCGGGTAGTGAAACACATAGCACTACCGACGACGCGTTAAGTTTTTACCGCGCCACCAATGTAATCGTTGATCATTGCTCTATTGAGTTTGCACCCTGGAACAATATTGATGGTGTAAGTGATGACTGGCAGAATCATCCGGTGAATAATATCACTGTTCAAAATTCACTGATTGCTGATCCAACCGGGCAACAGTTTGGTGCGCATACAGAAGCAGTAAATGGTACATGGGCGTGGTACGGTAATATCTTCGCCAACTCTCACAACCGCAACCCGCTTGCAAAGGTGAATACCGTTTTTATAAACAATGTGCTGTACAATTGTTCTGCCGGATACACAACGCATACAAGCACCAACTTTAAGCATGATATCATCAACAACTATTTTATTTTCGGTCCCGCTTCCGCTGGTACAGATAATACATGGTACCAAATAGATAAAAACCAAAGCATCTATTACAACGGAAATTTGAAAGACAACACAACAGACGGTACGCTTAATGGAAGTACCACCACACCATTCTGGTACCAGGGTACAGGTACGGTGCTCAACGCACCATGGTCGCCGGTTACCAATGAAGCTGCTGCTTATAATACACAAACAGCGTACCGCCTGGCGGTGTCACAGGCCGGAGCATTGCCTTATGATCAAATGGATTCGCTGATATTAAACCAGGTAAAAACATTGGGTAATGCACCCACTGGTTTTACTGCTGGTACTGCTGGTCCCGATGGTGGTTTGTATACCACACAGGTACAAACAGGTCTTGGCAACAATGGTTATGGAACCATTAATACCGGTACCGCTGCATTGGATGCAGATGGTGACGGCATGCCGGACTATTGGGAGAAATCTGTTGGTTCTAATCCCGGTAGCAATGATGCCATGACTGTTGGCGGAGATGGTTATACTTTAATTGAAAAATATATCAACTGGCTGGCAGATATTCATACTATCACAACCAAAGATGTTGCTGCTGATGTTGATCTTTCATTATATACCGGTGGCTTTACAGGTGTAGCGCCCGCATTTACGGTGAGCGGCGCTACCAATGGTGTTGTATCATTATTGCCGGATGGACATACGGCACACTTTACACCTGCTACCGGATTCACAGGGTTGGGTGCATTTCAATTTACAGTGAATGCTTCTGATGGCAGTGTTTATACCGGGAAAGTAAATGTATTGGTATCTGCAGTGGCCAATCCCAATGGACCCGCAGCTATTCTTGCACCATCTGCTGTTACATTAAATGCTGCATCTTTTGATTTGCCTGCTCCGCATAGCACGGTACAGGTTGGCTGGACGGATAATTCCAACAATGAAAGTTATTTTGTGATAGAACGTTCTGCTGACAATAATACTTATACTGATATTACACATCCTGCTGCTAATAGCACTAGCTATAGTGATGTTACGGATCTGTTGCCCAATACAAAATATTATTATCGCCTGCGTGCCATCAACGCCACTGATACATCAGCATATAGTACCGTTGTTTCTGTTACAACGCCACCGCTTCCTTCTGCACCCGCAATTACTGCATTACCGGCACCGGCCAATGGCTTTCAATATGCACAATTATCTGCAGGGGCGCTTACATTGAAATGGACAGGTGGAACCAATACAGAAAAATATGTGTTGTATGTTGGTTCTTCTCCTGCTACGCTTACACAGCAGGCAGAGATAGTTTACTCAGCTACTCCTTCGTATCAGCTAACTGCATTGACAGACAATACAACTTATTACTGGCGTGTTGATGCTGTCAATACTAAAGGAACAGCAACTGGTAATGTATGGTCGTTTAGAACCAATCCTGTATTTGCAAAAGGACTGGTTGGCTATTGGAGCTTTGATGAGACAGGTGATGGCATTCAGGTAATAGATTCTTCAACCTATCAAAATCATGGTGTGTTGGGTATTGATGCAGACAATGCAAGTATCCGTGTGCCGGGAAAGAAAAACAATGCACTCGATTTTGCAACGGCCAACCAGGATATGTATGTGGTAAGCATTCCGGGGCAGGACCAAATCTATCTTGACAAGAGCGCCTTTTCACTTTCTTTCTGGATGAAGGCCGCGCCCTCATTGCTACCCCAGGATAATAATACCAGCGCTTATCTGTTATGCAAGGGTTCTATTACCAACAACGCAACCACAGGTGCGACCGGAAAAAGATTTGATATAGAGTTTAAAAATAAACAACTGCGTTTTGCTATTGATGACGACAATGATGCCAATGGTGGTGGAAAAGATGAATTGCAAACCGATGGCACGCCGTTCTTCACCAGTGATTGGGTGCACGTGGTTGTTATTCGCGATTCTGCCAATAAAAAACTGCAATGCTATCTCAATGGCATATTGGTGAAAGAAACCACTATTACAAAAGCAAACGCCGGTATTGGTGAAACAAGTGCACTTATCATTGGTAATATTGGCGAACTTGAATTTTTAAGTACCACCAACAAACCTGCTCCTTACAAAGGCGCATTGGATGAATTGAAAATTTATAACTATGCACTCACACTTCCGGAGATCATCAACTTGTTTTATGGAGCGCCGGTACCGCAAAGGCCATATTCTCCATCTTACAATGGAATAACCGTAGATGGTTACAGCGATACATTAAAGCTTACCTGGCAGGGTGGTATCAATACAACAAAATACAGTTTGTATGTTGGCACAGATTCCAGCCATTTGATACGTGTGGCAGATAGCATCGGTGTAAACAATGCGGCATATGGATTACCGGATGCCATTGCACAGTCTGTTTATTACTGGCGCGTTGATGCCACCGGTGCAGCAGGAACCACTACTGGCGATGTATGGTCGTTTAAGACAGGTAATGCAAAAGGGCTCGTTGCACATTATGCGCTTGATGCAACAACAGGTATCATTGCTTTCGACAGCAGCCGCTATGCCAATCATGGTACATTGAAAGATATGCCCAATGCTGTGTGGGTAAAAGGAAAATACAATAATGCACTTGGTTATGGAAAACCCGGTACTACCGGTGCTATTGTGGTATCTGATGCGTCACAGATACGGTTCGATAATAATTCATTTACGATCTCTATGTGGGTAAGACTGCCCGCTTACAACACAGTAAGTGGTAAATATGATTGCTATCTCTTGCAGAAAGGTACTTTTGAAAATGTAACAGCAGGAACCGGCAAATGGTATGGTGTGCAGTTAAAAGATAAAACACTCACGTTTGCTATTGACGATGGTATTACAAAAGTAAATGCAGATGTAAATATTACTGCAGGTACTCAATTTGATATATTCAACAAAGGATGGGTGCACATTGTAGCATTGCGCAGTCATGAGATCAACAGGATTAGGATATATATCAATAATGTATTGGCTAAATCGGTAGATGAATCAACCGTAACCGGCACCATTGGCAAACCAGGTGATTTGCTGATAGGTAACTCAGCCGAAGTAAAATCATTCCCCGACAGTCTTGATGATGTACGCCTGTATAATTATGCATTGTCCGAACCACTTATCGGCAAATTATACAACGGCGTCTCATTGCTTAAAAAACCAGGCAGTCCAACACCTGCTGATAAATCGATGGGTGTTGGTCCGGCACATGTTGACTTTTCGTGGACGGATAGCAGCGCAGTTGCTACTTCATATCAATTGTATTTTGGTACTTCCCCTAATGCACTTAAACCATTGGCAAGTTTAACTACTACATCTTATCAATTGGATTCATTGGCTCCGTCCACTACTTATTATTGGCGGGTACGTGCTATTTCGGATGCAGAAACAATATTAGGCGATGTATGGTCATTCACTACAGGAACCGACACCACGAAGCCGACAGTTATAACAAAGAATATAACAGTTAGTCTGGATGCCGCAGGTCATGCTACTGTTTCACCGGCTGATATTAATAATGCCAGTAATGATCTGTATGGTATTGCTTCGCTGTATTTAAATAAAACCGGCTTTGGTTGTTCAGATATAGGAGATAATACCGTTACATTAACAGCAACAGATAACTATGGTAATACAGCTTCTAAAACGGCTATTGTGACAGTGCAGGGTATAAAGCCCGGTAAGCCGGTAATAACACCGGCAGACATTACTATTTGCAATAACGGTAATACCGTACTGACAGCTACCGCTGCTTCGGCCAATGGTTACCAATGGTATTACCAGGGAGCAGCTGTGAGTGGTGCGATTCAAAATACATTGACTGTAATGCAGGCAGGAACATATAAAGCAACGGCCGTATCTTCTACTGCGTGTGTATCGGATACATCTGAAGTAGCAATTGTTCGCATCAGTGCAGATACAAATCTTGTTATTAACAGCGATACCACTATTTTCAAAGGGGGGCATGTACTGTTGAGAAGCAGCGGTTCAGCCGGTGCGGTTATATGGTCGCCGGTAAATAGTGGAGATACTTATGTAAATCCTGCCACCACTACTACCTATACTGCTGTATTGACAACACCATTAGGATGCAAAGTAACGCGTTCGTTTACCATATCTGTTATTGATCGGTCATTGAGTATATACAACCGCATACTTACACCAAACGGTGATGGCATCAACGACCGGCTTATCATTAATAACATCAAGCTGTATCCTTTTAATACATTACGTGTGTATGATCTTTTTGGAAGACCTGTATATACTGCAACCAATTACAACAATACATGGGATGGCCGCGTCAATGGAACTGTATTGCCAACGGGCATTTATTATTTTGTGTTGAGTGTAGGGAATACCATTACGGTAATAGGAACAGTTACTATTTTACATTGATTGTTTAATAAACCAACTTACATGCAGGATGCTTTAAGCATCCTGCATTTTTATCCTGGTAGCCTGAGCTTGTCGCTTGTCAGCCTGAGCCTGTCGAAGGCCTCGAAGCACTAATCAACCAATCAACTGATCAACTAATCACGGGTTACACGAAAAGACGTCCTGGCACTAATAACACCTTTGGACGAAACACCTTGTAAGATGCACGTGATTTTCCCCGTCAAATCATTGGTATAAAACGGAATGGTCGCCTCTCCATTGCTATTGGTTACCACCTGGTGTTTCCAAAGCAGCGTGCTGTTTGTTTCGGGGTCGGGAGGATTTAACTTTTGATAGTCGGCCTCATAAAATTCTTTTGTATAAAAAGTGCCTTTCACTTTTTGCATGAATAATGGTACTGTTTTACCCTGGCATTCATCCCTGTAAACAATAGACCTTCCCATGTAGGTATAGGTAACTCCTTCAATAGGCTTCATGCCAGAGAAAGGGTGATTAGGGCAATTCAAAATATTATACATACATACATAATCATCGCAGGGATTTTTCCACGGTGGCCGGGCAACGTAATCGTCTCCACTTTTTTTGCTGGTTACTACTACTGTTTGCAATGTCTTTGCGGGGCCTGCTTGTTTTAATATATCTCTTTCTTCAGTTGTTAACGTGTCTTTTTGAAAACCTGCAGGCAATGGCTTGTACAAGGCAGCCAGGGAATCATTAACATGGTCGTAATCGTTTTTTAAAAGAATACTATAATCGGGTGTTTGCATTTTCTTTTGTGCCAGCGACAGCAATATGTTATTATCGGCCGATGTTCTTACGGCATCAAAGGGAATATCGAAGTTGCCGGTAGAATCTGTGGCAAAAGAATGGAACCCGGTACTGAGTGCAAGTAACTCAGCAGGTTGACGAAGTGGTTTATTCTTGTATCGTACGTATCCATATATTTCCGCGTGATGTTTTGCAGCTTGAGTCAGTGGTGCTTCCATCTCATGCCATTTATAACGTGTCCAGAAAGCGGTTAACAGCAATAACTCTACTGCTTTTGCATCTGTAAAATAACCAGTGGGTGGCAACGCCAGGGGATGTGGAAGGTACTGATCAAAATCTTTGAAGCGTACAATATCGATAAACCTCGTACTGTCTATTCGTTTGTCAAATATAGCAGCAAAGGAAAACAATGCAGGAATGCCTTTGCCATCGTCACCTGTTACTTTGATCTTTAGTTGTACCATCGAGCGCCGGTGGTATTGGTTTGAATCTGCCTCTATGGTTGCAGTAATTTGCTTGTTGTGCTTTACTAATATAGTACGTTCTGCCTGTGGTCTTCCCTGGTCATCAAATACGGTAAGTATTTTAATACCATCCGGGCATGGCCCGGTTGGTATTACCAGCGAGCCCTTATCACGTACCATTACATTGACCGTATAAAATATCTCGCGGTAATCGTGCAGCATAATATAACAGCGCCTGCCGATATGTGAGGTATATAAATTCAACGATAAAGAATCATTTACAATTGCCTGTGGTACTTCCAGCGTGTAACCTGTTACCGATACTTCAGGAAAATTGTATTGCAATACGTGTTCAGACGCAGCTAATCGTATACTATAGGTAGCTTTTGCGTTGGGAACAATATAAAACGTTCCCTGTCCATACGCGTTTGATTCAAACCTGGCTGCCGTATCTTCATTTTCTAATACAACGCCTTTAACGGCTACACCGGCACCATTCGGTCTTCTTATTTCAAATGCTATACGGTTGTGTTGTAATGCCACCAGGTTTCCACTTTCCGGGTAAAACGTCATAGCCAATTGTTGTGGCGCGCGAACAATAGGTATGGTAAAGAATTGTTTTTTCTTATCGCGCTCCACCTGTGCCAGCAGTTCCATTTTTTCCATAGCATGTTTGCCGGCGATCTGTATGGGTACCTCTCCAAACGCATTTACTTTGGCCCTGCCCGATTGTAATTGTTGTCCGTTACTATATAATTGGTAGCGGAAGTCACCACCGGTTGCAAAGCCGCCATAGTCGGTGGTAATGCGGCATATCATCGCCACTGAATCTTTTCGTTGATGAAGGGTGTCAAATTTTGTGGTGAGATCAAAAGCTGTTTTTCCATTTGATTTGATACTGATGAATTGACTGAAAACGGGTGAACGACTGCCGGATAACAATGTATTAGTATAAGCCAGCAGTTCATATTCACCGGTAGGAATAGAATCGTTGATAAACAGGTAGCCTTTGCCAATACCCTCTTCTATGACGATGCGTTGGGAAGCCACTGTACTTTGCGTGGCTCTTTGTACCAGCACCACATGCAACGTATGATAGTCTTTGGCGGAAAGACTGTTCAGCAGGTAAGCAGTGAACCAGATATTTTCATTATTGACATAAATAGATTTGTCGATGTGCAGGAAAAGCCCCGGATTGCTAACATGCGCGGCCCGTTGTTCAAGTGTATTGGCAATTTTTTCAAATACAGGATCTGTTGATTGTGCAAAAAGGCATGCAGGAAGTGAACATATAGTAAGCAATAACCACCGCAGCGCCTTTGGAAAATACATCGATAGTGTTTTTAGACAGGGAACTAAATCTACTTAAAAATTTGGGGTTGTTTGACTCTTGAATCTGTCTCAGGAGAAGTAGTTTGCGCTTGCATGTACTGTAGGTTTGACAAGAGCATTGTTTTCCAAATAAAAAAGACGTCCGAAGACGCCTTTGTAGCCCGTACGAGATTCGAACTCGTATCACCACCGTGAAAGGGTGGTGTCCTAACCCTTAGACGAACGGGCCGTTCATTTAAAGGACGGCAAAGATACTCGGCAGAGGTTTTACATCCAAAAAATTTCTGAGAAAGTCCGAAAGTCCGGCGTCCGGAAGTCCGCCAGAATATTACGTTATAATTAAACTTGCCGCTACTTTCGGTCTTCCCGTCTTTCGGTCTTTCGGACTTTGAGCCGGACTTTCCGACTTCCGACTTTTGACGTACCTTGCCGCCGTATTACTAATTCTTAAACTAATAATTGACCCATGAGCACAGTTAAAGTGGCGATCAATGGTTTCGGGCGCATCGGCCGCCTTGTATATCGCCAGATATTTAAAATGGAAGGGATAGATATAGTGGCCATCAATGACCTCACCAGCCCCAAAGTGCTGGCGCATCTGCTGAAATATGATAGCGCACAGGGCCGCTTCGACGCGGACGTAAAAGCTACCGACAACTCCATAATAGTAAATGGCGACGAAGTAAAGATCTACGCACAGAAAAACCCGGCGGAAATTCCCTGGAAAGATCATGGCGTAGACGTGGTGCTGGAATGTACCGGCTTCTTTACAGATAAAGACAAGGCTGCAGCACACCTTACTGCCGGCGCAAAACGCGTGGTAATATCTGCACCCGCTACCGGCGACCTGAAAACAATTGTTTTCAATGTTAACCACGATATACTCGACGGTACAGAAACTATTATCAGTTGTGCTTCATGTACCACTAACTGCCTTGCTCCTATGGCACAGGTACTGGAAACAAAGTTTGGTATTGTTAATGGTTTAATGACAACCATCCACGCTTATACCAACGACCAGAACACGCAGGATGCACCGCACCCCAAAGGTGATTTGCGCAGGGCAAGAGCGGCAGCTGCTAATATCGTTCCCAACAGCACCGGCGCTGCCAAAGCTATTGGACTGGTATTGCCTTCGTTGAAAGGAAAACTGGATGGTTCTGCACAACGTGTTCCTACCATCACAGGTTCTTTAACAGAAGTTACCTGCGTGCTTAATAAAAAAGTAACCGTTGAGGAGCTGAACAATGCCATGAAATCTGCTTCCAACGAAAGCTTTGGTTATACCGAAGATGAAATTGTAAGCAGCGATGTAATTGGTATTACATACGGTTCATTGTTTGATGCAACCCAAACAAGGGTACAAACAGTGGGTGATGTACAACTGGTAAGAACAGTGAGCTGGTACGATAATGAAATGAGCTATGTGAGCCAGTTGGTGCGCACCGTACATTTCTTTGCCAAACTGATAAGCAAAGATGTAAAGGCAAAACAAGCTGTTTCTTAATTAATCCGAAAGTATATTAACAGCAATAAAAGACTACCGTGGTTTCCAACAACTGCGGTAGTCTTCTCGCTTTAAGAAGTAACTGAGGTTTGATAATTGCATTACCACGTTGTCACTTAAATAAATTGTATGTCTACATTCTCCGATTATAATTTTAAAGGTCAAAAAGCTTTGGTGCGTGTTGATTTTAACGTGCCGCTGGATAAAAAAACATTGGCCATTACAGATGATACAAGAATGAGGGCCGCTGTTCCTACTATCAAAAAAATAACAGGCGATGGCGGAAGTGTAATACTCATGAGCCACCTCGGCCGGCCGAAAGAAGGACCAGAAGACAAATCATCATTAAAACACCTGGTAAAACATTTAAGCGAATTGCTGGGTGGTACTACGGTGCTTTTTGCCAACGATTGTATTGGTGAACAAGCCAACATGACGGCCGGTATGCTAAAGCCAGGTGAAGTGTTGTTGCTGGAGAATCTTCGTTTTTATAAAGAAGAAGAAAAAGGTGATGAAGGATTCGCAAAAAAATTAAGCACGCTGGGCGATGTATATGTAAACGATGCGTTTGGTACAGCGCACAGGGCACATGCTTCTACTGCTGTCATTGCAAAATTCTTTCCTGTAGGAAAAAAGATGTTTGGTTTGCTGATGGAAGCCGAAGTGGCCAGTGCAGAAAAAGTATTGCACCAGTCACAAAAACCTTTCACTGCTATTATTGGCGGCGCCAAAGTGAGCGATAAAATATTGATCATCGAGAACCTGCTTGAACGCGCAACAGATATTATCATCGGTGGTGGCATGGCATATACATTTATGAAAGCCGAAGGTGGTAACATCGGTAATTCTTTGTGTGAAGACGACCGCGTACAAACAGCGCTCGATTTATTAAAAAAGGCAACAGCAAAGGGTGTTTGTATTCACTTGCCGTCTGATTCTGTTATTGCCGACAAATTTGATGCAGAAGCAAATACTTCTACAGCACCAAGTAATAATATACCCGAAGGATGGATGGGTCTTGATATCGGCACATCTGCATGCGAGCAGTTTGCCAATGTCATAAAGCACTCAAAAACCATTTTGTGGAACGGGCCAATGGGCGTGTTTGAAATGAAAAAATTTCAACACGGCACAAAAACCATCGCTACTGCTGTTGCTGAATCAACCGGCAAAGGCGCTTTTTCATTGGTAGGTGGTGGCGATTCCGTAGCAGCCGTTAACCAGTTTGGGTTTACAGATAAAGTAAGCTATGTATCCACCGGCGGTGGTGCACTGCTTGAATATTTTGAAGGGAAAGTATTGCCGGGTATTGCTGCTATTAAAGGCGAATAGATTTTTTTATATTAATAAATAAGGTGGGTCACCCTCAAAGGGTGACCCACCTTATTTATTAATAATAGGTTGAAAATAAAAGACATTTTTCAACAGCACTTTTTCCGGTAACCCACTTATTTTTTCTCCATCCATGGTATCAACTATCCCACGCACTGTAACCCATTTTTGATTTAGGTGTTGTAAAGAGTCTTGTGTTAAATGCAAGCCGGGATGAAGTTCGAGGCCAAGTCCATTAAAATTGAAATACTGGAAAATGCTATCATTTATAGGTATGGCATTAAAACTATGAAGACTACAGTCTTCAGAGCCAATGAATAGCTGCCCTGTTGTTTCAATGCTTTGTCCCTGGTAGTTACGGGGTGATTGTAGTAATTCCGATAAGCAAACTGGCTCAGTTGTTGTTGTCTGTAGCGTTGCCAATGATGGCCGGTTAGACTTTGCTACCCTGCAATTGCCGAGGAGAAGAATCGTACATAATAATATTATTAACCTGGTACAACTATTCATCGTTACATAGTTCCATTAACAGCAGTCATTGTAAGGTGTTCGGGATACTGCACATTGGTTAAAAACAACCCATGGCCCGGCACTGCAAAATCAACCAGTGTATTATCTTTTGTTTCAATAATATTTCGAAATTCCGGTATTGATATTTTTCCGCGGCCAACTTGCAGCATCGTTCCTGTAAGACCACGTACCATTCCCCGCAGGAAACGATTGGCCGTTACATGAAAAATAATTTCATCTTTTTCCTGTCGCCATTCGGTTTCAAGAATACTGCATAAAAATGTTTTTACCTGGGTATTGCGTTTACTGAAAGAAGTAAAGTCGGTGTATTCTTTTAATACTGCTGCTGCTTCCTGCATGAGCACCATATCAATTGTAAACGGAAAGAAATAGGCCCTGTCTTCCAAAAAAGGATTTTTACTCCTGCAAATATGATACTGGTAAGTGCGGCTCACGGCATCAAACCTGCAATGTGCCTCATTGCTTACTGCGTAGATATTTTTTATAACAATATCGCGTGGAAGAATCGCATTTATTTTATACAGGAACTGTAGGTGAATGGGAGTTTCAGTATCGAAATGAAAGAAGTTTTGCAATGCATGCACATTCGTATCGGTGCGTGAAGAGCCGGTCATGGTCACCATCTCCTTTTGTAATACAGTAAACGCCTTTTCCACTTCAGCCTGTATAGTGGACGCATTTTCCTGTACCTGGAAACCACTGTAAGCAGTTCCTTTATACATTACTTCCAAAAAATAACGCGCCATAGAATGTTTCTGATTTCTGGTTGCTGGTTGCTGATCCCGGGTTCCTGGCTTGCCTCAAAACGTGAAACCAGCAACCAGCAACTATTTTCTGATCATTGCTTTAAACCGGTTGCGGAAATAATCATCTTTCAACAGATCTTCCAGTTCCGGAAAATAATATGAATTGCTGGTAAAAGGATAAGTAGCATCCAGCCATTTGTATTTAGACTGATCAGTTGTAAAGAGTTCGCTTAGCGCTCTTACCTGTTTTACAGTAAGGCATTTCTGCTTGTATAATTTTTTAGCAACTTCAATCTTGTCATCATCGGTATTGGCAGCCAGCATTTTCACCCGCAGTTTGTCAATGTCACTGTCCCATGCGGTTGCTTTGCAATCAGAATTGATCAATATAGGCTTCATGCCCATATTGCGCTGAGAGGTATCTGTTGATTTAGCAACATTACTTGTTGTAGTGGTTGCTATAACACTGTCTTTTTTAACTGCGCGTTGTTCACTGGCATTGTCTTTCACAATTTCAGTACTGTCTTTAATCTGCGCTGTTACAGGAGTAATTACCGGTTGTTGTTTCTTCACTTCCCCGCGGGCAGTATTGTTTTTTACACTATCATCACCAGTTGTTTTTTCCTTATCGGCATGCACGGCGATGCCATTATCATTCACCGCGGCCGGCTTTTTAGTAGTAACAGGTGGTTCATGCCTTACAGAATCCGGTTTGCGCAGGTAAGGATTTTTGGTTGCCTTTGTATACAGTTCATTAAATGGTATGCTGATGCGAATGGTATCGTTATTCTCTAATGCCCTGTCAATAAAAACAGCAATATAGGAAGTGTCGGTTAACAGCTCAGCAGCTTTGGTTACATCGGAGGGTATAACAACTATCCTGGTTGGTTCTTTCTCTTTTTCTTTTACTGCAACAGCATTACTATCGCTTTTAAGTGCAGCGGTTAGTGCAGGGAGTGTATCTTTTTTTATTGCAGGCTTCTTTGGCTGGTTAACCGTAACATTTTTTTGTGTCGTATTATTTTTTGGCAGAGGCGTTACAGTCTTTACCGGTTTACCATTTTTGGCAATAGCGGCGCTGTCCTTTTTTGTTAAGTGCTTTTTTATAGAAGAAGTAGTGTCGGGTGCAAAGACATGATCCTGCTGTATAGTAATGGTTTGTTTGGCTGCATCTTTATTACTTGCTATGTCGGGCGTGTCGGTTTTTTTGTCTTCTTTAACTGCTGCAATGGAAGTTACTGCCGGCTTTGGTTTGTAACTGGCGTATAGAATGGCTGTGTCGTTAACGGCATTGGAAAGCATCATAGAAAAAGCATCATTCTTTTTCTCGCCGGTTACTTCAGGGCTTTTTTTTTCCCGCTGGTTATTGTTCATAATAACAGCCATTGTCTGGAGATTGAACAGGCCCCATCCTTTATCGCCAAAATTTTTTAGCAGGTACCCGGCATCTTTATGATTTTGTGGTAGGGCAAATTCCTGTTCCGGGAAAGCATTTTGAGGAAATCCAATGGCTATAGCGTGCGTAGAATCGGATAAACGCGGCATCACCATATAACCCGATGCGGTGGAGCTGTAAATTTTATTGTTGAGACGTACGTAAAAGGCCTGGTGGTTATCGGTTTGCAGGTAGACAAAATATTCCTGTTGGGAAAAAGCTGTAAGGCTACCCAAAAACATGATTGCCGCTAGTAAACAATTCCTCATGTATAATTATTTGCCGGACAAATCTAAATTAAAACTGCCATAGGCATTGCCATTTACCATTTTTTTTACCCTGTGTACCATTGCCCCCGCTTATCTTTACGCCTTATAAAATACATAATATGAAGAAACCTTTTTTGATTGTTTGGTTGCTTGGACTCGTTGTTTTTTTACAGGCGCAACCTGTTGCAAGCAACGCAGATACCAGTTGGAAGAAAATTTATAGAGAATCCTATCCCCGTATCAACGACCTGGTGCATACCAAACTGGAAGTGAAGTTTGATTATGCTAAATCGTATATGTATGGTAAGGCATGGATTACATTGATGCCACATTTTTATACTACTGATTCTTTGCTGCTGGACGCAAAAGGTATGGATATTCACAAAGTGGCCGTTGTGAACGGATCTGCGATGACACCATTGAAATATGATTACAATGGCATGCTGCTCAATATCAAACTCAACAAGACATATAAAGGCGGTGAGAAGTATATCATATACATTGATTATACTTCAAAACCTAATGAACTGAAAGTGCAGGGAAGCGCGGCCATAACCGATGCAAAGGGCCTTTATTTTATTAACCCAACAGGGGAAGATAAAGACAAGCCCGCCCAAATATGGACACAGGGTGAAACAGAAGCAAACTCAGTTTGGTTCCCCACTATCGACAAGCCAAATCAAAAGACTACCGAAGAAATTTGCATGACCGTTCCGGCAAAATATGTAACGCTTAGCAATGGCCTGCTGGTTAATCAAAAGACGAATGCAGACGGTACCAGAACTGATTGCTGGAAAATGGACTTGCCACATGCACCTTACCTGTTTTTTATGGGCGTAGGCGATTATGCTGTTGTAAAAGATGCCTATAAGGGCAAAGAAGTAAGTTATTATGTAGAGAAACAATATGCACCCGTTGCCAGGAAGATATTTGGACATACACCCGAGATGATCGCGTTTTATTCGCGCATCACTGGTGTCGACTACGCATGGCCCAAATATTCGCAGATAGTGGGTCGCGATTATGTAAGCGGTGCTATGGAAAACACCACGGCTACACTGCACCAGGAAAGCGCACAACAGGATGCACGCGAACTGGTAGACGGCAACGGATGGGAAGATGTAATAGCGCATGAATTGTTCCATCAATGGTTCGGTGATTTGGTAACCACAGAGAGCTGGAGCAACCTTACGCTCAATGAATCATTTGCCAATTACAGCGAAACATTGTGGAACGAGTACAAATATGGAAAAGATGCCGGCGATGCACAGAACTTTAGCGATATGCAGGGTTACCTGGGCAGCCGGAGTGAAAGCAAGGACCTTGTTCGTTTCAGGTATGCAGATAAAGAAGATATGTTCGACGCTGTAAGTTATAATAAGGGCGGTCGTATTCTTCATATGCTTCGTCATTATCTTGGCGACAGCGCCTTCTTTAAGGGACTGAACCTTTACCTGACCACCAATAAATTTAAATCGGCTGAAGCGCACCAGTTGCGCCTGGCCATGGAAGAAGTAAGCGGTCGTGATTTAAACTGGTACTTTAACCAATGGTATTTTGGTGCTGGTAATCCTAAAGTTGATATCAGCTATAATTATGATGATGCTGCCGGAAAAGTAACTGTTGTTGTTAAACAAACACAGGCGGGCGATAAAGTTTTTCGTTTGCCACTGGCAATAGATGTTTATAATGGCAAAGACAAAGTGCGTTATAATGTATGGACAGAAAACAGGGAGGAGTCGTTTACATTCAATTATAGCAAACACCCGGACCTCGTGAATGTAGATGCTGATAAAATAACCTTGTGGGATAAGACCGACAATAAGACGCTGGAGAATTTTATTCACCAATATACTTATGCAGGAAATTATCTCGACAGAAGGGAGGCCATTGATTTTTGTGCCAAAAAACAAGACGATCCAAAAGCGCTGGCTTTGTTGAAGCTGGCATTGAAAGACAGGTATTCAGGTCTTCGCAGTTATGCCATAGAAAAGCTTGATTTTAAAAAGGCAAATGTAAAAACTGAAGTAGAATCAACGCTTGCTGATATTGCTGCCAGGGATCCAAAGCCAACAGTGAGAGCAGCAGCTATTGGTTTGCTGGGCGAATATGGCAAAGACAGCTACAAGCCATTGTTTACAAAAGCCATTAATGATTCTTCTTATAGTATAGCCGGTGAAGCTTTATCTGCATTGGCACAGTTGGATCCAAATGCCGCGCTTGCTGCAGCAAAAGGATTTTCCAAACAACCTATGAAAGGTAAACTGGCAAGCTCTGTGAGCCAGTTGTTGATTGAAGGTGGCACCGAAGAAGATTTTGATGTAATAGCAGGTAACTTTAATAAGCTGCCGGTATCAGATTCAAAATTTGAAGCGCTGCAACCATTTGCAGATTATCTTGCTAAATTGGGTAACACGCAAAAAGTGAAAAAAGGAATTGATATGATTGTTGAATTCAGGGAAGCTATTCCTGCAACGTATAAGAATCAAACATCTCCTTTTATCAACAACATTATTTTAAAAGGAATTATGACGAAGAAAAGCGGCGCTGCAAAAGACAACCCTGCATTCCAGGAACAAGCCGATTATATCAAATCAAAGATTGAAGACAAGAAAGCATTTTAATAGCATCGTTCTTAAATAAGAAGTCCGTCCAGCTAACTGGACGGACTTCTTATTTAAAGCTTTATAGTTACTGTTCTTCTACATTATATCCTACTCGCCACTCCCCATTCTCCACTTTCCATTTTCTATTCTCTACCAACTACCACTTGCTCCGCCGCCGCCGCCGCTACCGCCTCCAAATCCACCAAATCCTCCTCCGCCACCGCCACCGCTCCAGCCACCACCTCCACCGCCCCAGTCGCTGCCGCCGCCTCTTCCGCTGTTGAGCATGGAGTTGATAACGAGCCATGGAAGGAAACCGCCCCGGTTCATCATTCCACCGCCACCGCCACGGTTAATGCGTGAGAGAATAACAATGATGATGATAAAAATTACAACAATGCCAATGAAGCCACCTCCACCGCCCTTACCACGGTTCCGGTAATTATCAGGTGCCTTATATTGACCCTGTGATGCTTTTATAATAGCGTCTGCCGCTTCATCTAATCCGCGATAATAGTTCTCTATACGAAAGCTCGGTGCTATTTCAGTTTTAATGATCTGGCTGGCGGTTATGTCAGGAATGGATCCTTCGAGACCATAACCCACTTCAATTCTTACTTTGTGATCATCTAATGCGGCCAGCAATACAACCCCGTTATTTGTTTTTTTATTGCCGACGCCCCAGTCACGCAGAATTTTTAAAGAGTAATCTTCCAGTGAGGCGCCGTTAAGGGTTTTTATAACAACAATCACAATCTGTGTTGATGTGCTGTCGTCATACATAACCAACTTTCTTTCCAGTGCATCGCGTTGGTCAGCTGTAAGTACATTGGCAAAATCATTTACCAGCCGTGGCGGGTTAGGTTTTTGCGGAATGTCTTGCGCCCATGCAAAACAAGACAATAATAAAAAACAAATAACAAGAATTCTTTTCATTCAAAAAAATTAGGTGGCTTTATCTTCCAAAAACAATATCATCCGGTAGCTCATTTTGATCTGAATCGCCATCATATGGGAACCAGGTATGCAATACTTCACCTATGGTAGTTACAACTGTAGCAATGCCGGTTGCATAATGTTCACCATTAAAATGCTGCAGCATTTGACGAACAGCATCGTTCCAGAATTGCTGTCCTGTTTTTTGATGTATGCCCTCATCTCCCAAAACAGCCAGCTGATGGTCCTTAAAAGCGATGTAAACAAGCGCAGCATTTCTTTGTGCTGTTTCATTCATTTTAAGTGTGTAGAAAATTTCGGCTGCACGGTCGAGTGGGTCCACATATTTGCAATGGCTCTCTATATACACACGTATTTCCCCGCTGGTTCTTTTCTCAGCGGACTTAATAGCTTCCACTACCTGCTCTTTTTCTTCAGCAGAAAAGATATCTTTCTTCTTAAATAATGAGCGTAAGGCCACAGTGTTTAATTAAACTTTATTTCAATTGCTTTATCTGCGTTCATATCAGATTCAAAACCTTCTTTCACATGAAATCCAAACAGCTTTGCTGCTATGTTTGATGGAAAGCTGCGTACTGAATTATTGTAAGCCGCAATCGCAGCATTAAAATCCTTCCGTGCAATCTTTACCCTTCGTTCAGTACCCTCCAGTTGCGTTTGCAAACCGGCAAATGCATCTGTTCCTTTTAATGTAGGATATTTCTCTACTGTTATGATTAAACGGTTGGCAGCTGCTGCAAGACTATCCTGCAGTATTTGTTGTTTTTGCACATCCTGCGGATTAGTGGCATCACCGGAAAAATTGACCTGTGCCGCACGACTTCTTGCTGTTGCAATTTTTTCAAGCGTGGTCTGTTCAAAATCTGCCAGTCCTTTTACGGTATTTACCAGGTTGGGCACAAGGTCAATGCGTCGCTGGTAAACGTTTTGTATTTCGCTCCATTGAAGTTTTATCTTTTCTTCTTTTGTAACGAACGAGTTATAGGTCAGCACAAAATAGATGACCAATATAACAGCAATGCCTGCCAGTATAAAGACGGGTAACCTGTTCCTGTTCATTGGGTCCGTTTATTTGGAGAAGTCAACTGTTGGAGCCTTTTCACTTCCCGGGTCTGCCTTAAAGCCTTCTTTGGCATGGAAGCCAAACATACCGGCAAGCAGGTTCATTGGGAAAGAACGCACTTTGGTGTTGTACACGTTGATCTCATCATTAAATATCTTCCTCGAGTTTTTGATATTGTTTTCGATAGACTCAAGTTGTCCTTGTAATTGCAGGAAGTTTTGATTTGCTTTTAAGTCGGGATAGTTTTCTACCACGGCAAGTAAACGGCTTAATGAACCGCTTAGCTCACCTTGTGCCTGCTGGAACCTGGCAATATTCTCAGGCGTAAGGTTATCGGCATTAATATTAACGGAAGTGGCTTTTGCGCGGGCTTCTACCAGTTTAGTGAGTGTGGTCTGCTCAAAATTAGCAGCACCTTTAACGGTATTTACGAGGTTGCCAACCAGGTCTGCACGGTTCTGGTATTCAGCCTGAACATTGTTCCATGCTTTTTTTACACTTTCATCTTGTTTTACAAGGCCGTTATAGCCGCCACAGGCACAACCGCCGAAGATCAGCACAACAGCAAGAATGACAATAATAGTGAGTGTTTTTGTACTCATAGTAGTAATAATTTGTAATTACTGCTAAAGGTATAGGTATTTCAATAATCAAAATGGCAATTTTCGGCGAGATTGGTTAGCGAAGCGGTAGGGTGCAGGTAATGGGAGGTAAAAATATTATTTGGCTGTAATGCAGTGGTGGTAGGGTTTTATAAGCAGGCTGGATGTTTTAAAGGAACTTTCTTTCAAATAAAATTTGCTGGTAAGTCACATCACCCTATCTTTGCGACCCGCTTTGAAAAAAACGGCTTAGTTCCTTGATAATGTGGTTGCAGATGTTGATACGAATGTGAATAAAAGTCAGAGAAAAAATTTGCAGTAAAAGTATCAGCCCTTATCTTTGCAATCCGTTTTTAAAAAACACGAGTTCTTCGAAAAAATTTACTGGTAGGATTTGAAAATAAACTTCGGAAAATACCAGAAAAATTTTGTTGAAATACAAATGGCCCTTACCTTTGCAACCCCAATCAAAATGGGCGGCAAAAAAAGGCCGAAAGATCTTTGAAAGTTTGGAAGCAACAGCACGTAAATCAACGATTTACGGTAAGATTTAAAGCGACATAAAATTAAACGATCGACACGTTAATTTTCTTAAGAAATTTGACGCCAAAGATCAAAACTCATTTACAATGGAGAGTTTGATCCTGGCTCAGGATGAACGCTAGCGGCAGGCTTAATACATGCAAGTCGAGGGGCAGCATGACTGTAGCAATACAGTTGATGGCGACCGGCAAACGGGTGCGGAACACGTACAGAACCTTCCTTCGAGCGGGGAATAGCCCAGAGAAATTTGGATTAATACCCCATAGTATATTGAAAGGGCATCTTTTTAATATTAAAGATTTATCACTTGAAGATGGCTGTGCGCCTGATTAGGTAGTTGGCGGGGTAACGGCCCACCAAGCCTACGATCAGTAACTGGTGTGAGAGCACGACCAGTCACACGGGCACTGAGACACGGGCCCGACTCCTACGGGAGGCAGCAGTAAGGAATATTGGTCAATGGACGAAAGTCTGAACCAGCCATGCCGCGTGGAGGATGAAGGTCCTCTGGATTGTAAACTTCTTTTCTCTGGGACGAAAAAAGGGCATT